>OLXJ01001045.1_pt1 | contig 11488 bp, 7 predicted proteins | sample 1644591 | NCBI WGS metagenome assembly OLXJ01 (sample SAMEA103958150, study PRJEB25191) | human gut metagenome | biome: human-associated habitat [ENVO:00009003]; feature: intestine environment [ENVO:2100002]; material: feces | place: Germany | collected 2013/2015 | reverse complement strand
GGGGCGGGAATCACGGCTGAAGAATATACCACGAACATACAAAGGAAGTGCAACTTTATACGAAAGAGTGCTTTGGTGTTCCGGCACTTGTTGTTCGCATAAGATGGGGGTGGATGGAGTATGGGTGTTCAGGTCGATGATTTCTTCCATCCGATAAGCTGCAACATCTTTGTATGTCTTCCCTTTATGGTAGATAAACGGGTTCTGTGCAGACAGCGATACTTCCGCAAAGATGCCCGTCAATAGCCATAAACAGATGTGGATTATTCTTTTCATACCTCTTGTGTTATTTTACGGAATAGGCGCTGAAGTTGATAATATCCGGCAGTGCGACAGATTCGGATACGGTCAGTCTTAATGCTGTGGCTTCTACCGGTTCAAACTTTTCGATCCGTTTGTGCCCTACAGATTCTCCTTTGCAGACTGTTTGCCATTTGCCGTTCACTTTGGCTTCTATCTGATATTGCCGGATGCGTTCTCCGTTTTTGATGTTTTCCTGGATGATGCAGTAATTGACAGACTGCTCCTTTCCAAGTTTCAGTGTCAGGCTTTTCTTTTGTCCCGAAATGCGGGCTATCGGGGAGGAGAACCGCCGATTGATTTCATCTCCCATTTCTTTCAGGCGCTGTGCGTCTCCGGCGGGGATTAATCCGGTCGGGTCAGGAGTTAATCCGAGAATGAGGGTGGCGTTTCTTCCTACTGACTTTTCATATTTGTCCATCAGCGTGTTTAGCGGATAGATGTTGTTCTCGTCATCCGGTTCCCAGAACCATTCGTGGCGGCCGTTTGCTCCCCGTAGCGGAGTGTCTGCCATTGCCGGTACCCAGTATTTGCCGTTCTTATCACCGTGTTTTAACAGTTCGAGCTGGTCGATACTGCTTTCAATGCGTTTATGGTGTGAGCAGGGGACGGGAAAGGTAGACCAGCAGGGATATTCCACTGTACCTGTCTCCGAACCTCCCCAACGGAAGTCGGCACGGTCGATGTTATGATAGAAAAGGCAGTTTGGCTGATACTTGTTGACAATCGGTTCCACGTCGGGGCCATCGGCACGGGGATCATCGGCTCCGCCGTCAAACCATATCATATATAAATCTCCGTAGCGGCCTTGAAGTTATGGATGCCCAGCAGGGAGTTCCATCGGATACCGATATAGATGCCCGGTTGCAGACCATATTTGCGGCAGGAGTTGACGAAGTCGCGGACAATGTCTCCTTTCCCGTCTCTCCATTTCACGGCTTTCAGGCAATAAGGGTTGACGTCGCTTTGCCAGAGTCCGAAACCTGTTTCGTGGGTAGCAGTCAGTACGGCAAATTTGCATCCGGCAGCTTTGGCGGCTTGTATCCATTGGTCAGTGTTCAGTTCGGTCGGGTTGAAGATGTTGTAATCTTCGATGGGATTGATACGGTTGTTGCCTTGTCCGTAGCGGATGCCGTCAAACACGTGCAGGTCATAATGGAAGACAGCTCCCATTTCTGCCTCATGCCATTTGAGTTGATGGGGCTTGGGGACGGGGATAGCCTGTTGTTGTGCGAAGCTGCAAACTGAGTATAGGATAAAAAGAGAGAGATAGCAAAGTTTCTTCATGGTGTTTATTTAGTTACGGTTTCGAGATAATGGGCAAATGAATCGTTGGTATGGAGTAGCCATGCCTTGAGTTGTTTGTTGAATTGCCGGACCAGACGGGGGGATTGTCCGGCAATATTATCCATTTGATATGGGTCTTTGGTTCGGTCGTAAAGAACTGTTTCGTCTATTTTTCCATTGGTTGCGTGGACTGCGAATGTGTGGGTTGACGTACGTAACCCGCGGTATCCGGTGGCATGATTGTCAAACTGTACATAATAATAAGGCTGTACCACTTCTTTTTTACTCTTGCCCAGAATATGGCGGGATAAGTCGAAAGTCTGTACCGTTTCGGGTATTTCCTTTTGGAATCCCATCAGGGAAAGGAGGGAAGGATATAAGTCGGCGAAGGCGATCATTAAATGGTCATCTTTGCGTGGCTTTATCTTTGCCGGCCATGAAATAATCATGGGGATGCGCATGGATTCTTCGTAGAAGATATCCTTTCCGGCATTGTTGTGAGCTCCCATGCAGATGCCATGATCGGAAGTAAATACAACGATGGTATTCTCAAAAAGTCCGTTGCTTTTGAGGGTTTCGATGATACGTCCTACCTGTTCGTCTACTCCTGTGATACAGGCGTAATAATTGCGTATGTTATTTCTGAAATAGTTTCCCATTTCGGTGCCTTTGGCAGGTATGTCGGGGCGGTGGGCGCAGAGGGCTTCCACGTCTATGTCCTTATACATGGCTTTGTATTTGTCGGGAACCAGTTCGTAACCGGTATGCGGAGGATTCATCGATACGACCAGTGCGAAAGGCTGTTTATTCTCTTTTTGTGTCTGGATGTATTCGATGGCTTTATCCGCTTCATAAGCAGGGCCCCATTGGTTGACGTAGTAGAAACTGTCACGTGGGGCAGTCGTGTCCCAATACATCGGTCTCAGATGATAATCGTATGTCCCGTAGGCTGTCCAGTATTCAAATCCGTGACGGCGTTCGGGCGGACACCATTCGTTCCACGCTACTTTGCCGCGATTGTTGTAAGTGTCTACATAAGGCTTGTAAGGAGAATCCAGATGCCATTTTCCTATGTATCCCGTACGGTAGTTCATGTCTTTTAGTACATCACTCCAACAGCGGGCCTCCTGTGGAAGCTCCACTCCGTAAGGCGCTGTTTGTGAATTGCAGTTGCCTGTTACTTTATTATGCAGGGGGTACATGCCCGTCATCAGCATGGCACGGGCGGGTGATGAAACAGGATAACTGCTGACTGCATTAGTGAATAAGACTCCTTCGGAAGCCAGATGATCCAGGCAAGGAGTCTTTACAGGTTCTTTGCCCAGACAACCTAGTGCGTCCCCCCGATACTGGTCTGCCATGATGAAGACAAGATTCGGAGATGTCTGGGCGGCAAGCGGAAGAATCGGAACGACGAGTGTAGCTCCGATGAACCATTTATGATAATATATAGTCTTTGGTATGCGTATTATCATAAAAATATCTCCTTTGTGTCTGACTGGTTAAGATAAACTAAGGTCATTGTATATTATTTAAAAGGTGTACATCAGGTTGTTATATGGCTGCAAATGTACGCAAACAATGTGGTTCCGAATATGCCTGTTTCTTTCATTCAACATACATGTTTAATTCATAAGTCCATTTCTTTATTCGTTTTTTTGTATGTTCTGACTTAATTTTGTTTGTTTGCTATATATTGTTTAATAGGATGAAGCACTTCATGGAACAGTTCGGCGTATCTCCTTCTAAATATATGGGTAGTACTGATTGATAACCTACAAGTCGATATTATATAGTTTCAGCTTATTATATAATGTCTTCCGGTCGATATTCAGTAATTGTGCCGCTTTGCTCTTGTTATTTCCGGTTTGGCGCAATGCCTCCAGAATGTGTTCTTTCTCTGTCTCTTCGTTGCGCAGCGCCATGCTTGCGGAGCAAACGGTACTTGTTTCCAGTAATTCGGTCCCTAATTCAAGAAGAGTGATGAAACTGCCTTGTGCCAGTAAAGTCGCTCTTTTTACGATATTCTTCATTTGGCGTAAGTTGCCCGGCCAGTGATAATTGAGTAGGGCTTGTGAGGCTTTCGAGTCAAAACCGATCAGATGCTTGTCCAGTTCCTTGTTTGCCTGATCGAGGAAGAAGTTGGCAAACAACAGGATATCCTCTTTCCGTTCTTTCAGGTCGGGCATCCGCAGGGTAAATTCATTGATGCGATGGAAAAGGTCTTCACGGAAAGTACCTTTTTCGATAGCCTGTTCCAGATTCTCGTTGGTGGCGGATACCAAGCGGATATCAACCGAAACCTCTTGCGTGGAACCGACCGGACGAATCTTTCTCTCCTGCAAGGCACGGAGAAGTTGTATCTGTACCTCATAACTGAGGTTTCCTATTTCATCCAGGAAGATAGTGCCTCCATTGGCGGCAACGAACGCTCCGGTCTTGTCCGTCAGTGCTCCTGTAAAAGAACCCTTCACATGACCGAAAAATTCGGATGCAGCTAATTCTTTGGGGATCGAACCGCAGTCTACCGCGATAAACGGCTTGTCATTCCGTTTGCTCAGTTGATGGATGCGGTGCGCCACATATTCTTTTCCCGTTCCGCTGGAACCGTTGATCAGTACGGACATATTGGTGGGAGCTACTAGGCCTACATAATTATAGAGTTGCTTGGCGGCATCACTTTCTCCTTCCAGATAGTCGGAAGACGGAGTACCGCCTGCATTTTTCTGATGGGTACTTTCTCCTTTTCCGGAACTGATGGTTTGTTTTGGGGAAGCAGCGGGTTGTTTCACAGCCTCACTGATTTTCTTCAGAAGCTCGTCCGGATTTACAGGCTTGGCAACGTAGTCGCTGGCACCTAATTTCATGGCTTGCACCGCCGATTGTATATCAGCATAGCTTGTCATCATGATGAGTGGAATGGACAGACCTTGCTCTCCCAACCACTTCAACAAGTCGATGCCGTCCTTGTCGGGCAGACGCAGGTCGGACAAAATCAAGTCGGCACCCTCCGTTTCCAAATGTTTCTGGGCGCGGGCGATACTGCTGACGGAAGCTACCTGAAAGCCTTTTTTGCCTAACCAGGTCTTCAGCATCATACCGTAAGTAATGTCGTCTTCAACGATGAGTATGGATTTCATTGCCTTATCTTTTGTCTCTTTTAAGACACAAAGGTAAACCGTTTTGTCTGAAAATCGTATATTTGCAAACTTAATTTAAATAAAAAGCGTTATGAAGAGGAATTTCACCGTATTATTAACCATACTGATTTGCAGCGTTACAGCCTGCCAATCGGGACAAAAGAAAGATAGAAACATGGATCAGGAAACTAAATTGAAGATTGAAACAACTGCGGGTGACATTATCGTGAAACTGTATAATGAGACACCGCAACATCGTGATAACTTCATCAAACTGGCGGAAGAGGGTACATACGAAGGTACATTGTTCCACCGTGTCATCAAGGATTTTATGATACAGGCAGGCGACCCTGAGTCAAAGAATGCTCCGAAAGGCAAGATGCTGGGTGCAGGTGATGTAGGTTATACTATTCCGGCTGAGTTTGTTTATCCGAAGTATTTTCATAAGAAAGGTGCATTGTCGGCTGCGCGTCAGGGTGACAATGTGAATCCGAAGAAGGAATCATCGGGTTGCCAGTTCTACATTGTGACGGGTAAAGTGTATAATGATACTACGTTGTTGGGGATGGAGAACCAGATGAACCAGAATCGTCTGACCACTGTGTTCAATGCTTTGGCACAGAAGCACATGAAGGAAATCTATAAGATGCGTAAGGAAAATGACCAGGATGGTTTGATGAACTTGCAGGATAGCTTGTTTGCACAGGCTGAGGCGGAAGTTGCCAAACAACCGGAATTCCACTTTACACCGGAACAGGTGAAGGCTTATACTACGGTAGGTGGTACTCCGCACTTGGATGGTGAATATACTGTGTTCGGCGAAGTGATCGAAGGCATGGATATAGTAGATAAGATACAACAGGTAAAAACGGATCGTAGCGACCGCCCGGAAGAGGATGTGAAGATCAAAAAGGTGGTAGTATTGGACTAACTGTTGGTGAAATTAGTTCAAAACGGTATAGTAATGAGTTTTCACCACAGAGTAACACAGAGTTTCACGGAGTTCTATTCTTTTGATTTCAAATTGATTAAACTCTGTGAAACTCTGTGTTACTCTGTGGTGAATTAATTCATAACCGAAAAGAAAGAAATTCCTTTCTCCGATAAGTTACAATCTCTATTTTATGAAAATCAATAAACATATTCTCCCTAATGGTCTGCGACTGGTGCATTACCAGGATCTCAGTACTCAGATGGTAGCACTGAACATCGTCTATGATGTAGGTGCCCGGGACGAAGATCCCGAACATACCGGCTTTGCCCATCTGTTTGAACATCTGATGTTTGGCGGTTCTGTGAATATACCCGACTATGATGCTCCTTTGCAGTCGGCAGGTGGCGAAAACAATGCTTGGACGAACAATGACATTACGAACTATTACCTCACCGTCCCCAAGTCGAATGTAGAGATTGGCTTCTGGCTGGAGTCCGACCGTATGTTGGAACTGGCATTCAGTGAACAAAGCCTTGAAGTGCAGCGCGGTGTGGTCATGGAGGAGTTCAAACAGCGTTGTCTGAACCAGCCTTACGGAGATGTGGGACATCTTATCCGTCCGTTGGCTTATGAGGTGCATCCATACCGCTGGCCTACCATCGGGAAGGATTTATCGCACATCGAACAAGCTACACTGGAGGAAGTGAAATCATTCTTTTACCGCTTTTATGCACCTAATAATGCCGTGCTTGCCGTTACCGGAAATATATCATGGGAAGAAGCTGTTCGATTGACAGAAAAATGGTTCGGCCCGATTCCCCACAGGAATGTGCCTGTGCGACAATTGCCGCAGGAACCCGTACAGACGCAGGAACGCAGACAGGTAGTGAAACGTCCTGTTCCCTTGGATGCGCTGTTTATGGCTTTTCATATGTGTAGTCGCGAGCATCCTGATTACTATGCTTTTGATATTCTTTCAGATATCCTTAGTAACGGACGCTCCAGTCGCTTGAACCGTCGGTTGGTGCAGGAACAGAAATTGTTCTCCGGTATAGATGCTTATATTTCGGGAACGCGTGATGCGGGATTGCTGCATATCAGTGGAAAACCGTCAGCCGGAGTCTCACTGGAACAGGCTGAGGCCGCTGTACGTAAAGAGTTGCAGGAGTTGCAGCAAGTGGCGATAGAAGAACAGGAATTGGAGAAAGTAAAGAATAAGTTTGAATCCACCCAGATATTCGGGAATATCAATTACCTGAATGTAGCTACAAATCTGGCATGGTTCGAACTGACCGGGCAAGCGGAGGATATAGACCGTGAGGTAGAACGGTATCGCGCAGTGACGGCAGAACGTCTGAAGACAGTTGCACAAGAGACTTTTCGTGAGGAAAACTCGGTGGTATTATATTATGAGAAAGATAAATGAACAGATTAATTGCTACATACAAGGGGCATTATAAAGCCCTCTTTTACTTAGGACTTCCCATCGTTATCGGTCAAATGGGAGTCATTGTTCTTGGATTTGCCGATACCTTGATGGTGGGACATCATAGCACGGCCGAGTTGGCTGCCGCTTCTTTCACCAACAATCTTTTTACACTTTGCATTATTTTCAGTACCGGTTTCTCTTATGGACTGACGCCTGTGGTGGGTGAGTTCTACGGTAACCGTCGTTTCATGGAGGCTGGACAAGCTTTGCGCTCAAGTCTGCTTGCCAATGTGTTGGTAGCACTGTTGCTGACGCTTATTATGACTGTCGTCTATTTCTGTGTGGAATACATGGGACAACCCGAGGAACTGATTCCCTTGATAAAACCTTATTTTCTGGTTCTACTTGCATCCCTGGTATTTGTCATGCTGTTCAACGGCTTTAAGCAATTTACGGATGGCATTACTCAAACGCAGACTGCTATGTGGGTGCTTCTTGGTGGAAATGCGCTGAATATTGTCGGCAATTATGTGCTGATTTACGGAAAGTTCGGTTTCCCGGAATGGGGATTGCTCGGTGCGGGTATCAGTACCCTGTTCTCACGCATCGTCATGGTTATTGCTTTTGCATTGATTGTTTTTCGTAGTCGGAGGTTCCTGAGATATAAAGTAGGGTTCTTCCGCTTGGGATGGTCGAAACAGATGTTCAGGAAATTGAATGGACTTGGGTGGCCTGTCGGTTTGCAGATGGGCATGGAGACGGCTTCATTCAGTCTCAGCACGATTATGGTTGGTTGGCTGGGAACTATTGCTTTGGCTTCACATCAGATTATGCTCACTATTTCTCAGTTCACCTTTATGATGTTTTATGGGATGGGGGCGGCGATTGCCGTTCGCGTCAGTAACTTCAAGGGGCAGAACGATATGGTGAATGTCCGCCGTTCGGCATATGCCGGCTATCATCTCATCTTGGCAATGGCGGTGGTGCTTCTGAGTATCGTGTTTCTGTTGCGCAATCAGGTCGGGGGCTGGTTTACGGATAGCGTGGAGGTTTCTGCCATGGTATCTTCTTTGTTCCTTCCATTCCTGGTTTATCAGTTTGGTGACGGACTGCAAATCAGCTTTGCCAATGCCCTGCGTGGTATTGCCGACGTAAAACCGATGATGTTCATTGCATTTATTTCTTATTTTGTTATATCTTTGCCTGTAGGATACTTATGCGGTTTCGTGCTGGGCTGGGGTACGGTCGGTGTATGGATGGCCTTCCCGTTCGGACTGACTAGTGCGGGTATTATGCTCTGGTTGCGTTTCCGCTATAAAACGAAAGATAAATGAATAATGTCTCCAAGAAGAAGATAGCTGCCGGTTATGCTGTCCTGCTGGCAGTCTTGCTTTATTCCCTGTTCTTCGTGCACCGGGAAATGGAGAATCTTATGAGTTCGGATAATAGTGATATTCTGCGTACGGACAGTCTGATAGGGCTTTTGAGAGAGAAGGATGCTAATACCGTCCGCCTGCTGCGTACACTGAGCGAAGCCAATGACAGCATGATTTCAGCCCGTGAAGTGGAACAGATTATTGCCGAACAGGATACTATTATCACCCAACAACGTGTACAACGCCGGGTTATTGCCCGTCGCGATACGGTTGTGACACAACCCAAGAAGAAAAGTTTCTTCCGCCGTTTGGGAGAAGTCTTCGTCCCACCACGCAAAGATTCAGCTGTTCAGGTGCAAACAACCCTTGAAGTTGCTACGGATACTGTACTCGATGCTTATAATCCGGTTGATTCCCTGCACGCGAAGCTGCGCACTGTTGCCCAACAGAAGAGGGCTACCAATAGTGTGATGCAGCGTCGTAAGCGAACTTTGCAACGTCTTGATCATGCACTGAGTGCTCGTATCGACAGTCTTTTGAAAGGATATGAACAGGAAACCCTGATGCGTGCCCGCGAAGAGGCTGAGTATCAGAAAGCTGTTCGGCATCGTTCTGCAACGATTATTTCGGGTATTGCTGCTGGGGCTGTTGTGCTGTCCGTTATCTTTCTTGTCATGATCTGGCGGGATGTCACCCGTAGTAACCGTTATCGGCGTCAATTGGAAGAAGCCAATCGTTTTGCCGAAGAGTTGCTTGCCTCCCGCGAAAAGTTGATGCTTGCCATTACCCACGATTTCAAGGCTCCCTTGGGTTCCATTATGGGATATGCTGACTTGCTCTCCCGGCTCACCGTTGACGGAAGGCAACGCTTCTATCTCGACAACATGAAAACTTCTTCGGAACACCTGCTGAAGCTCGTTACCGACTTGCTCGACTTCCATCGCCTCGACTTGAATAAAGCTGAGATAAATCGTGTTACTTTCCATCCCGCACGCTTGCTGGAAGAAATCTATGTCAGTTTCGAACCACTGACTTCTGCCAAAGGATTGTCTTTGAAGTGTGAGATAGATCCGGAACTGAAAGGAGCTTTTATCAGTGATCCATTGCGCTTACGCCAGATTGTCAATAACCTGCTCTCTAATGCAGTGAAGTTTACTTCAGAGGGCGGCATTACCCTGACCGCCTCTTTTGTGCCGAAAGGCGATTCCGTTTTTCCCGGTAACCATTTGAAACTCTCTGTTATCGATACGGGAAAGGGGATGGATCCTGGTGACCGTGAGCGTATTTTCCAGGAATTCACCCGTCTGCCCGGAGCACAGGGAGAGGAGGGATTCGGACTGGGACTGTCCATTGTTCGTATGCTGGTGCAACTGCTGGAGGGACGTATTGAGGTGGATAGCGTACTCGGAAAGGGGAGCACATTCACGTTACGGGTACCTCTGTATCCGGTGGCATTGGATAATGACACTTCCGCCTTGAATGAACAACCAAGTGAGGACTCACAAACTCAGATACCCGCATTACATATTCTCTTGATTGATGATGACCGCATTCAGCTTACTCTCACTGCCGCCATGCTTGCACAGAGTGGTATTACTTCCGTAACCTGCCTGCAACTGGATGAACTTTTGGAAGCCCTCCGTACTGATACTTTCGATGTGCTGCTGACCGATGTGCAAATGCCTGCCATGAATGGTTTCGATTTGCTGAGGCTGCTGCGTGCTTCGAATATCCCGCAAGCCAAGACAATTCCGGTGATTGCCGTTACCGCCCGTAGTGATATGAAGCGTGAGGAGTTTCTGCAACATGGTTTTGCCGGAAGTCTGCATAAGCCGTTTACGGTGAATGAATTGCTTGCAGAGATTGGTGTGCTGCAAGCAGATATTGCTACTGTTGATGCCACCCCTTCTTCTACCTTGAATTTTTCCGCCCTTACCGCTTTTTCCGGTGATGATCCGGATGCGGCAAAATCCATACTGGAAAGTTTCGTCACAGAAACACGCCTGAATGTTGACCGCTTGCGACAGGCATTGGAAACAGAAGACACAGATGGCATTGCCGCTATGGGCCATAAGATGCTTCCTTTGTTTACTCTGTTGGGAGCCAATGATCTTGTTACTTTATTGAAAGAGCTTGAAGCCTCACGTGGAGTACCTTTTGATGAAAAAATAAAAGAGAAATCGCTTGCTGCTCTAAACCTGATCGAAGATATACTTGAACAAGCCTTCCTTTTTATTTCGTCTGCTTAAACATCCCTTTCCTCTGCTTGGCCGGTAGCTTAAAGTACTGCCTCAGAAAAAGTTTATGTTTATATACGGTTGTTGCCACTTCCATTATCTGATCCCGTAATTTCAGGATAGGTTCCCTATATCTTTCCGGTGCAGTGCGGATGCTATTGATCGCACTATCTGCCCGGTTTATCAATTCCTCAGGGACATCTACCATCGCCTGAATTTCTGCATCCGGTTTCAGGGGCTCAAATGCCTTATTCCGGTAACGGACGAATTCATTGATGGCGTCCGTAGCTTTTCCCTGTAAATCCATTGCCATATTGTAAGCATTCAGAATCTTCTGGTAGCCGGCGATGCGGATGTTGTTACTCGTAAGTTCCAGCATATAATAAACCAAATCATTACTTCGTCCGTTCGATAACATACGCTGTCTGACACTTACCAGCCTTTCCAGTGTATCCTGCCGTGCATATAGCGCCAATGTATCCGCCCAATAGAACACCGGTACTGAGCGTTGTTCATCTACAACTCCTGTATCAAACTCTTCATAGCTCAGTGGACGTTCGCGGAACTGGAACATCGGATCGAAAGGCATGTGTGTTTTCAGTAATGTATCCGGTAACAGCTTGCAGAAACGATGATTCGGGGAAGGAATGAACTGGTAGTTTTCCACAAATCCAGCACCCCATGTAGGGTCAAACATATACCATTTCCCACTTACTTTGGCTGCGCACCATTCATGTGGGTCGGGCAGTAAGGCACCGTCCCTGCGGTTATAGCCATCAATAACA
>OLXJ01001034.1_pt1 | contig 11654 bp, 9 predicted proteins | sample 1644591 | NCBI WGS metagenome assembly OLXJ01 (sample SAMEA103958150, study PRJEB25191) | human gut metagenome | biome: human-associated habitat [ENVO:00009003]; feature: intestine environment [ENVO:2100002]; material: feces | place: Germany | collected 2013/2015 | reverse complement strand
TCTGGCATATTCCGGTTTGATGGAAGGCAAAGAAGTGACCTGGATGCCGGCATACGGTCCCGAACAACGAGGTGGAACAGCCAACGTTACAGTTATTGTAAGCGATGACAAAATATCCTCACCGATTCTTAGTAAATACGACGCTGCCATCATTCTGAATCAGCCTTCACTCGAAAAGTTTGAAAGCAAAGTGAAACCCGGTGGTATCCTGATTTATGACGGTTACGGAATTATCAACCCTCCTACCCGTAAGGATATTAAGGTATATCGTATCGACGCAATGGATGCAGCCAACGAGATGAACAATGCCAAAGCATTCAACATGATCGTACTTGGCGGATTATTGAAGCTTCGCCCCATCGTAACGTTGGAGAATGTTATCAAAGGATTGAAGAAAACCCTGCCGGAACGCCACCATCACTTGATTCCTATGAACGAGGAAGCTATCAAGAAAGGGATGGAGTTAATCCGTGAGGTTTAATAAATTAAAAATTGAGAATTGAGAATTAAGAAATAATTGCTCGCCAAGTAAAGGATGCAACATATTTTTCAATTCTCAATTCTCAATTCTCAATTAAAGTAAGTATCTTTGCCTCCAATTATGAGACGAATCTTACTATTATATATATTACTTTCCGTTATAGGTTTGACGACTGTTCACGCACAGTTCGATAATGGTCGCCAGAGAGTAGACGAAAACGGATACGACCAATACGGAAATCAGGTAGACCCTGCCATGATTCCGGACAGATTGGATAGTGCAAATGTCGAAGTACAGGGATTGCCTCCAAAGTTGTATATGTGGCGTATCAAGAACCAGTTGGGCGACCGGACTATCATCCCGGCAGATACAGCCTTTCATCATTTCCAGAATTCAAACCTGACTGAAGGACTTACCGGACATTATAATTATCTGGCCAATATGGGTTCTCCCCGTATGTCACGCATCTTCTTTGACCGCCGTGACCCAGAGCCGACTATTTTCATGGAGCCTTTCTCCAGTTTCTTCATTCGTCCTACGGAATTTAATTTCACTAACAGTAACGTACCTTATACGAATCTGACGTATCACAAAGCCGGTAATAAAGTGAATGGGGAAGAGCGTTTCAAATCTTACTTCTCTGTCAATGTAAACAAGAAACTGGCTTTCGGATTTAATGTAGACTACCTATACGGACGAGGATATTACAATAATCAGAATACGGCGTACTTTAATGCAGCAGTTTTCGGTAGCTATATCGGCGACAAATATCAGATGCAGGCTATATACAGCAATAATTACCTGAAAACAAATGAAAACGGAGGTATTGAGGACGACCGCTATATCACTGCACCGGAAGAAATGGCGCAAGGTCAAAGAGAATATGAATCAACCAATATTCCTACCGTACTAAGTGCAACGACCAACCGCAACCATGACTTTTATGTCTTCCTGACCCAACGATATAATCTCGGATTCAGTCGTGACATACCACAGGCTGAAAATGACACCACTCCCGTCAAACAGGAGTTTGTCCCCGTTACCAGTTTTATACACACCATCCAAGTGGAACGGGCACGGCATAGCTTTAATTCTAATGACGACATGCGTGAAAAAAATTATTATCAGAATACTTACTTTGATACGGATAATCCTAATGTCAGAGACAGTACCACCTACGTCGGAATCAAAAACACCATAGGTATTGCGTTACTTGAGGGATTCAATAAATATGCCAAAGCCGGATTGACTGCATTTGCTTCCTATAAAATCAGCAAGTATACACTGATGAATATGGAAGGAAATCCGTTGCCTGATAAATACAACGAAAATGAAATATTTGTTGGAGGCGAATTATCCAAACGTGAAGGGAATGTGCTTCATTACCACGCTATCGGTGAAGTGGGATTGGCAGGAAAAGCAATCGGACAATTCAATGTAAAAGGAGATATTGACCTGAACTTCCCGTTGTGGAAAGACACCGTCAGTCTTATAGCCCGTGGTGAAGTCAGCAATAAACTTGCTCCTTTCTATATGCGCCATTATCATTCCAAGCATTTCATGTGGGACGACGATATGGACAAGGAATTCCGTACCCGTATTGAAGGGGAATTGAGCATTGCACGTTGGAGGACACGCCTGAAAGCAGGAGTTGAAAATATCAAGAACTATACTTACTTCAACCAGGAAGCAAAACCGGAACAGAACAGCGGAAGTATACAGGTATTATCTGCTAGCCTTAATCAGGACTTCAAGCTAGGAATCTTCCATCTGGACAATGAGGTGACCTGGCAGAAATCCAGTGACCAGACTGTACTTCCTTTACCTGATCTCTCGCTATATCATAACTTCTATATGCAGTTCAAACTGGCGAAGAAAGTACTTAGTGTGCAATTGGGAGCCGACGTGCGTTATTTCAGCAAATACAATGCACCTGCCTATATGCCGGCCATTCAGAATTTCCACCTGCAACCGACAGACGATCAGGTACAGATAGGAGGTTATCCGATTGTGAATGTATATGCAAACTTACATTTAAAGCGTACACGTTTCTATGTAATGATGTATCACGTGAATCAAGGTATGAGTAGCCCGAATTACTTCTTGGCTCCTCACTATCCTATCAACCCGCGTGTACTGAAATTCGGTCTTTCATGGAATTTCTATGATTAATAAAATCTATACGGCTTATGGTAACACGCCCCAAATTGAGACTGGCCCGATATTTAGTGCCTGTAATCATTGTATTGGCAATCATCTTTTCTATCCGCCAATGCGGTAATCAGGAAAAGCCGTCAGGACACCCACGTGATTATGCAGCCATTGCCAAAGAAGGTATATTGCGTGTAGCGACTGAATATAACTCGATCAGTTTCTACGTGGACGGCGATACCGTTTCCGGTTTTCATTACGAACTGATACAGGCATTCGCCCGGGACAAAGGACTCAAAACCGAAATAACACCTATTATGAGTTTCGAAGAGCGGTTGGAAGGATTAAGCGAGGGACGTTATGACGTGATTGCTTATGGCATATTAGCCACCAGCAAGTTAAAAGACTCTCTGCTTCTCACCTCTCCCATTTTCCTCAACAAGCAAGTGCTGGTGCAACGCAAAGAAATTGGAGAGAATGATTCACTCTATATCCGCACCCAACTGGATTTAGCCCAGCGAACACTTCATGTCGTAAAAGGCTCCCCCTCTATTTTGCGTATTCAGAATCTAGGCAATGAGATCGGAGATACTATCTACATCAAGGAGATTGATAAATACGGTTCCGAACAATTGATATCAATGGTAGCGCATGGAGACATCGACTATGCCGTTTGCGACGAAAGTATCGCACTGGCGGCAGCAGATTCGTTGCCGCAAATAGATATTAATACAGCCATCAGCTTCACGCAGTTCTACTCATGGGCAGTCAGCAAACAATCACCCGTTTTACTCGATAGTTTGAATACATGGCTGGATAAATTCCAAAAAGAGAAAGAATACCAGAAGATTTATAAAAAATACTATGACAAAGAATAACCTCATCACTTTACAGGTCAGAAGAAAACAATCAAAAACAGAATGTAAGATGGATATATTCATGTCTATTTCCAGAAATAAACTCCCAAAGACTTGACTTTCGCTTTCGAATGTCGTATCTTTACAGAGTTGATGATAAAGTAGTTTCAATTAAACTACACGCAAAGGAGGGAATCGCGATTCTCTCCTTTCTTTTTATCCATCCGGGAAAAACCTCTCCCCGCCCCGGCTTTTCCTTGCGCTTTGCCCGGTGGTTATGGTTCTTCAGCCGGAGGATCAGCAGTGTTCACCTTACTTCTTACCGAAATGGAGTATATATCCGCCCCCAACGGACGTTCTGTTTGCCAGAAACAGAGCCTCTGTTCAGGTAAAACAGAGCCTCTATTGAAATAAAACGTAATGTCTGTTTTACCACTGTCTCTGCTAAGTTAATAATCAATAAAGTTGCTCTTGACAAAAAATAGCTTTATCTTTGGGGTTTGTTTAAGCAGACACAATAGGTATATATTATGAGTGAAAAGATTATCAAATGGGGCTTCATTGGTTGTGGAGAAGTAACCAAGACCAAAAGCGGTCCCGCTTTCCAGAAAGTAGAACATTCGGAAGTCGTAGCCGTGATGAGTCGTGACGGTGCGAAAGCGAAAGCGTATGCCAAAGAGAGAGGAATCAAAAAATGGTATGACGATGCACAAGAACTGATCGATGATCCGGAAGTAAATGCCATCTACATTGCCACTCCTCCTTCCTCACATGCTACGTATGCCATTATGTCCATGAAAGCAGGCAAACCTGCCTATATTGAGAAACCAATGGCTGTGACGTACGAAGAATGCACGCGCATCAACCGCATATCCAATGAAACGGGAGTTCCCTGTTTCGTTGCTTACTATCGCCGTTATCTCCCCTATTTCCAGAAAGTAAAGGAACTGGTAGAGAACGGTACTATCGGTAATATTATCAATGTGCAAATTCGTTTTGCCCAGCCGCCACGCGATCTGGATTACAATCGTGACAACCTTCCCTGGCGTGTGCAGGCTGACATTGCCGGAGGTGGCTACTTCTACGACCTTGCTCCGCATCAAATTGATTTGTTGCAGGATATGTTCGGTTGTATCCTCGAAGCAAGCGGTTATAAGAGCAATCGGGGTGGACTTTATCCTGCTGAAGATACATTAAGCGCCTGTTTCCAATTTGATAGCGGATTGGTTGGTAGCGGTTCCTGGTGTTTCGTAGCCCATGACTCTGCCCGCGAAGACCGTATTGAAATTATCGGTGACAAGGGAATGATTTGTTTCTCTGTCTTTACTTATGAGCCTATCGGCTTACATACCGAAAAAGGACGGGAAGAAATCTGTATCGGTAACCCGGAACATGTGCAACAACCTCTTATTCAGGCAGTGGTCGATCACTTGTTAGGTAAGTCCGTTTGCTCCTGCGACGGAGAAAGTGCAACGCTCACTAACTGGGTAATGGACAAGATATTAGGTAAACTATAACCCGAAAAAAAGCAAAAAAAAGTATCATTTTCTTGCGAAGTTTACTGATACTGTTAAAAAATTAATAGGAATATTCCATTGTATATTGTTAGTTTTTTCTATCTTTGTAAAAAGAAGCAAAGGGAAAATGAAACTAACAATATATTTTTTGTGCCATGACTAGAGAAGACTTAATGCGGAAAGCAATCGAGCTCTCCAAAGAAAATGTTGAAAATGGTGGAGGTCCTTTCGGTGCTGTGATTGCCACGAAAGAGGGGGAAATAGTTGCAACAGGAGTAAATCGTGTTACGGCATCTTGTGACCCCACTGCTCATGCCGAAGTGAGTGCGATACGTGCCGCAGCTGCCAAACTCGGTACTTTTAATCTTAGCGGATACGAAATCTATACTTCCTGCGAACCTTGTCCCATGTGTCTCGGTGCGATTTACTGGGCGCGATTGGATAAAATGTACTATGGAAACAATAAGACCGATGCCAAGAATATTGGCTTCGACGACTCTTTTATCTATGACGAACTGGAACTGAAGCCTGAAGACAGAAAGCTTCCTTCCGAAATCTTATTGCATAATGAAGCCCTTACTGCCTTCAAAGCCTGGGCGGCCAAAGAAGACAGAGTAGAATATTAAAAAACCTCTCACTATTATTAACCTATTAATTACCCCTCAAATGAAAAGAAAAAGCCTTTTATTTGTTATGGCATCAGTATGCCTGTTCAGTTGTCAACAGCAAGAAGAACTGCAAGATCCCAGTAAAGAAGTGATCGACTTTTCTACTTCTATTGACCAAAGTATCAACAATGCTCTTACTCGTAACAGCAGTAGTTTGACACTTCCGTTAAAGAACAATTTCGCTGCCGGAGATGTCATCTCAATGTCCGTTGCCGAGCAGGATTATCATCCATTTGCCATAGGTATGGATAGCCAGACCTGGAACGAGGCAGGCACCGATTCGGAAACGGTTACTTTCTATGCTCATTATCCTGAATTGACCGACGAAGCTGCTACTACCAGATCATTGAGCAGCCGCTATCGTGAAATCAAGGGTGGCTTAGAATATTTGTTCGGTACAGCCCAAGCCAACAAAGGTTCTAAGAATGTTGCTCTTGCATTCAAGAGAATGACAACGCCCGTCGTTCTGCTCGACGAGAACAACCAGCCGTACGAAGGTAGAGCAATCGTTAAACTGTTCTTGAAGAACAAAGGTGTACAGGACTTGTTCAGCGGCAAAATCGAAGCTGACCCCAATGCAAAACCGGAATACATTGATATTCGGAAAGTATCTGAAGGTATCTTGACTAACTTGATTCCACAGATCATCAAAGCCGGCGAGAAAATAGGAACGGTTATCCTGGAGGACGGTAAAGAAGAACCTATCATCGCAGAGGAGGACATTACCATAGAAGCCGGAACTCCTGTTGCGGTAAAAATGTACGCAAGACGCGGAATCATTGACGAACGAACTCCACTATTCAGATAAGACTAAAGAATAAAAAGTGATACTAATAAAAATCCCCGGAACCGCTGTAGACACTCAGCATTCCAGGGATTTTTTACACACAAAAGTTATTATTGAAATTGAAAACTGTCTCTTTATTAGATTAGAAGCGCATACCTACAGTAAACAACACTTGACTGCGTGTATTCGTAACTTTCGTTGCTTCTGGTGAACCAATGATTGTACTACCATCTTCATCTGTAAATCCATTCACAAACGGATAGAAGTTTTCTTTATATGTAGAGTATTTATAAGCTAAATCAGCATAAAACATTGATCCGCGATAACCAATACCCAATGTATAATTACTCATTGATTTAGAATTGGCAAAGTCTGTATCTGTCTGAATAGAGTTAATAGCCAAATCTTTGAAAGCATCTTGATGGAAAGCCGCAGTACTATAATTATATCCTGCCCTAAAAGCAAACTGTGGAATCACTTTATACTCCAAACCAAGACGAACAGTACTAACCCCTTTCAACATAGATGTCGTACTATTTTCAAATTCATAAGCAGAAGAATTACCTTCGGTATCTTTAAATTTCATGGAAGAATAATCTTGATACTCATACTCTGCTCCCAAAGCCAAACTCTTACCCACCGTATATCCTAAACTTACATTATAAGTCCAAGGAGTTTGAAAATCGAAAGGAAGAATCATATCCCCTTTTCCCGGAAGATTATCCCATGATCTCACGTCATATCCTTTTATTTCTCCAGTTACAACATCCATCACATCCGATATAACTTGTGCACTCGTTTTATAATCCAAACTATAGAATATTGGCGTATGTATAGCTAATCCAACTCGAAAAGGCGAATATTCAAAAGGACGAATAATAGCCCCCAACTTCACGTCAAAGCCAGACCCCTTTATTCTATTCCAACTCTGCAAACTATATCCTTCATCGTTTCCATAATCCTCATCATAAAAAGTATACTTATTATAATCTACAGAATAAGCACCCAGCGTCAACCCTAAATATACCCGATCATTAAAATTAAACGATACATTAAAATCATATTGGTCAATTCCTCCGCGTTCTTCCGAACGAAAATTTGCATATCCATTATCTAACATTCCTTCAAAATGTCCAGGAGAGATATAAAGAGGATTACCATTTATATCCTTATACTGTACCTCCTTCCCTTGTTCATCCTTATAGGTATAAGGAATATTGTTTACCCCTCCTGTTTTGTCATGTATTGTAATATCTCTAATCAGCCCAGCATCAGCTCCAAGAATAGAAAGCCACCCAATACCATTATCCGTATAAGGCGAATCTCCCCATTTTTCAATGCCAGCTGCTTGAGATGCCATTAGATAGGTTTGGGAGTAAAGCCCCAAATTACCTTCCATGCGCATGTTGTTATTAAATGATTTCGCTTTATGATAGTTAAAACCGAAATTCACAAAACGCAGCGGAGTTTCATTACCAATCTTCGAAGAAAACACAAACCCGATGTTATTAAAATCTCCTTTAGTTAAATCGGAATTAAACTTTTTCCCCAAATACTGACTTTCATTCCCATAAAGAGAAAACCCAAATGAAGTCATTACATCACTACTACGATAAAGGCCAATACCTGCCGGATTAGTCCCCATTGTAGATATGTCTCCTCCAAGAGCTCCCATAGCTCCACCCATACCCACAAATCGAGCAGTTCCATTTAAATCTTTTCCTGTTAATTTGGCACCATCATATATCGTTTGTGCCATTCCCCAAGGCGCTATCATCAACATCCCTAGAGCAATTAAAACACTTATCTTTTTCATTCTTGTAAAACCGTTTAATTAATACTTATCTTCTGGCACTGCCACTACGAGAGGAGCCTCCACCTGATGATGACCTAGAAGAACCACCACTCGAATAACTGCCCCGAGAACTACTACCACCTGACGAAGCTGGAGAATAACTACGTGAAGAAGAACGAGAAGTACCATAGGAAGAAGAACGGGTATTACTATTACTCGCTGGAGAATAACTACGCGGTGCTTCTGAACTACCACGACTATAAGTTGATCTTGCACTACTGCTCCTAGTAGTGGTTCCGGATGAACGCGAATAACCAGAAGAACCAGTCGAACGGGAAGATGAAGAACTTCCGCTACTTCTAGTACTACTTGGACGAGAATAAGTAGCACTGCTACGACTACTTGAGCCACTGCGTTCACCTGAAGTCCGTGTACCCACTACACGCCTGGAAGTAGTTCCCCTGCTATAAGTAGAACCAGAAGAACGAACAGAACTACCTTCTGAACGAACTGCAGAGCCTCCCCGAACAGAAGAACCACTGGAACGAACGGCACTCGAACCATAACGACGAACAGTGGAAGGATTCCTGTAACTGCTTTGTCCAGAAGAACGACGGTTTGTATAGGTAGGACCTGTCCAATGACCGCTTCCACCTCCGCCCCAGCCCCAGCTAGGACCACCGTGCCAGTGGTGGTGATGTCCCCAATAACCGCCGCCATACCAGCCACCCCACGATTCCAGCCCCAGCCATAGTTCCATCCCCAGCCGTAAGAGCCATAACGCCAATCCCACCAGAGTGGATTACTGAATGTCGGGAACGCATAAGCATACATACCGTCGGTATATACATTCCAGTCCCATGAATTCGGACCGTAAACTACATCCCAATACAACGGGCTGCTGATGCTGATAGCAAAACGAGGATTGCGGAAACGGATGATACGTTCAGCGTATTCATAGTCGTCTGTTGTACCATTGAATTCGCCCGTCACCCATTCTCCGTCCAAATCCGGATTAGATTTTTCTTTTATATATAAGGTATCATTGTCCATTACGAACTCATTATCACGTGCATCGTAACGGCGATTATATTCATCCACATCCCGTGTTTTTCCCTTACGGTCCTGAACAACTACGGTAGTACCCGGTGAAGTATAGATGTTGGTCACCTGTTGTTTCGTTTCCTTCTTAACCGGAGTTTCTTTCTTCTCCTGTTTATCTTTGGAAGGTACGAAGTAAAGGTCGTCATCAACGCTTTGTGCCAGCAAGCCTATCGGTAGGCACAAGGCAAATAGCAAGAAGTAAACAATCTTTTTCATATCATCTCGGTTTATGTAATTACTTAAACTTATTCACATTACAAAGATAAGGAAGAGATTTTTCGTCCGAGGGAGATTTTCCCCAAAGGATAATAGGGAAATCCCTATTTCTAACTATCTTAGTAGAAGATACATTGCACCTTGGCATAAAATTCAAGTAAACTTGATTTTCTATACTTGGTTTGTAGTATCTTTGCATATTATTTACCAGAAAATAAAACAACTATGAAGTATTTTGAGTTCACGTTCCATACAAGTCCTTGTACCGAAACAGTTAATGACGTACTAACTGCAGTGCTAGGCGAAGTGGGATTCGAGAGTTTTGTTGAATGCGAAGGCGGACTGACCGCATATATCCAACAATCGGTATGTGATGAAAACGCTATCAAAACTGTAATCGCCGAATTTCCTCTATCCGATACGGAAATCACCTACACATTTACCGAAGCAGAAGACAAGGACTGGAACGAGGAATGGGAAAAGAATTTCTTCCAACCGATTATTATTGGAGACCGCTGTGTAATCCACAGTACTTTTCACCAGAATGTACCCAAAGCGGAATATGACATCGTCATCAACCCACAAATGGCCTTCGGTACGGGACATCACGAAACGACAAGCCTCATCATCGAAGAATTACTGGACAACGAACTGAAAGATAAATCCTTGCTCGATATGGGTTGTGGGACTTCTATTTTAGCTATCCTGGCATGTATGCGGGGGGCACACCCCTGTACAGCCATCGACATCGATGAATGGTGTGTACGCAATTCTATCGAGAACATTGAACTGAATCATGTAGACGAAATCGACGTTTCACAAGGAGATGCTTCATCACTTACCGGAAAAGGGCCTTTTGACATTATCATCGCCAATATCAACCGGAATATATTATTGAATGACATGAAGCAGTACATTACCTGCATGCATCCAGGTTCAGAGCTTTATATGAGCGGATTCTATGTAGATGATATTGCTGTTATCCGTGAAGAAGCGGAAAAAAACGGACTGGCTTTTGTACATTACAAAGAGAAGAACCGTTGGGCAGAGGTAAAGTTTATTTATCAAGGCTAATCCCCTCCAACTGATTTTTCCTAAAAAAACAATATCCCCATGTCCGGACATCACATATAACAAAATGGGAATGTCGGACATAGGGATGTCACATATAAAGAAATTTATGCGAACTCCTTCTTTACTTGCTCACACCATTCCTTGATTTTCTTCTTTGCCTGTTCAGACTGATTATCCAAATCAATCACCAATCCGCACCACTGATTACCTCGTAAGGCTCTGGAACGTTCGAAAGTATAACCTTCAGAAGAAGTGAAGCCGACTAATGTAGCCCCGTCTCCTTCAAAAACTTCCGCCAACAAGCCAATACCATCGGCAAAGTTTTCAGGATAGCGTATCTGATCTCCGAGACCGAAAATAGCAACCTTTTTTCCTTTCAGTTCCATTGTCCGAAGCTCCGGTAACAGTTCATCCCAATAAGTAGGCAGCTCACCGTCAAACCACGTGGAAGCTCCAACAATAAAACAATCGTAAGCTACAAAATCATTCTGCCATGCCTGTTCAATCGCTACTACTTCTATCTTATCTTCTCCAAACTCTTTCTGAATCTTCTCCGCTACCCAGCTTGTTCTTTCAGCCTTAGTAGCATAAAATAAACCTATCTTTTTCATAATCTGTACAATTTAATATTCCAACAAATTCTTGGCAGCTTCGTATATCTTAGCCTCATCCGGCAATATTTCTTTTTCCAGAATCGGATTAAAGCCGACAGGAGTAAATGTAGAACCGACACGTTCTACCGGACCATCCAAATAGCGGAACATCTCCCCTCCAATCATAGCCGCCAGTTCCGCACCGAAACCGGAGAATACTTTATCTTCGTGAACAACCAATGCTTTACTGGTTTTCTTTACTGATTCAAATATCGTTTCTTTATCCAACGGAATCAAAGAACGAATATCAATGACTTCTACTTTCCAGCCACCTTCTTTCTCCAGCCGTTCGGCAGCGTGTAAACAGAAATGGGTAGTGTTGCCATAGGTGATAATACTCAAATCTGTTCC
>OLXJ01001033.1_pt1 | contig 11675 bp, 8 predicted proteins | sample 1644591 | NCBI WGS metagenome assembly OLXJ01 (sample SAMEA103958150, study PRJEB25191) | human gut metagenome | biome: human-associated habitat [ENVO:00009003]; feature: intestine environment [ENVO:2100002]; material: feces | place: Germany | collected 2013/2015 | reverse complement strand
TGCAGACAATCCGATTGCGAATAGCAATCCAATCAACGTCAATAAATAATTTTTCATAACACAAAACAATTATTAGATTTAAAGAAATAAATATCAGACTTATCCCAGAATGCCTTTCTACTTTTTACCACCACAAACAATAGAAATAAATCAGAATGGCAATAATGATACAAGACAAAATATTAAATAATTTTCCAGTGCGGAAAAGTGACCATCGTACCGGAGATGCAGACACATCAATTTGTGTTCGGTTTCTCAGCATAACAATCAATCCGCAGCAAAGCAAAAAGACAATCCCCATCCTGTCCATCCAAGGCAACCCCGGACAAAGGAATTTTAGTAAAAGGGAAAAGATAAAGGTTCCTAAAGCAGCTGCTAATGCTCCATTGGCTGTGGCTTTGCGATAAAAGAAACCTGCAAGGAAAATTGCTAATGCACCCGGACTGATAAAACCCGTAAATTCTTGAATATACTGAAATGCCTGATCAAGTCCGGATAACATAGGCGCTATTATAACAGCAATTACCAAAGATATAAAGCTGGTCCAGCGGCCCACATGTACCAAATCAGCCTCCCCAACTTGCGGACGGATATACGAACGATAAATATCCATTGTAAAAATAGTAGCTATACTATTCATCATAGATGCTAAAGAACTAACAATAGCCGCTGTTAGCGCTGCGAATGCAACCCCTTTTATGCCTACGGGGAGTAAATTGCTCAACAACCAAGGGTAAGCTTCATCTGATTTTTCCAATGGAGCATTCAAAGCAAAAGCCGCAATGCCCGGAATGACAACCAGCAATGGAATAAGCAACTTGATAAAACCGGCAAACAACATTCCCTTCTGGGCTTCACTCACTGATTTAGCCGCCAGGGCACGTTGAATAATATATTGGTTACACCCCCAATAATAGAGATTGGCGACCCATAAACCACCTATAATAACAGAGATACCCGGAAGATCCATATAACTAGGGTGAGACTTGTCAAGTATAAGATGGAACTTATCTTCGGTCTGTACATAAAGATTTTTAAAACCTTGTACTACTCCTTCCCCCATTCCCAGAGTATCCAGTGCAATATAAGTTGTTATTAATCCGCCACCTATTAAAAATACCACTTGAATCACATCTGTCAAGGCCACTGCTTTCAATCCGCCATAAATAGAATAGACTCCTGCAAATATGGCCAATCCCAGCACTCCCACAATCATGGGTACTCCCATAATCTTCTCAATGGTCAGCGCTCCCAGATAAAGAATGGAAGTCAGATTAATAAACACAAAAACAACCAGCCAGAAAAACGCCATTACAGACTTTACACGACTATCAAACCGTTCTTCCAGAAATTGAGGCATTGTAAATATCTTCTTCTCAAGGAAAATCGGTATGAAAAACTTTGCCACAATCAACAGCCCCAGTGCAGCAATCCATTCATAAGTTGCCATAGCCAAGCCGATAGCATAACCTGAACCGGACATCCCGACAAACTGTTCAGCCGAAATATTCGAAGCAATAATAGAAGCACCGATTGCCCACCAAGCCAGTCCTCTTCCCGCCAAAAAATATCCTTTTGCACTCTGTGTTTCTTTTTTGTTTCTACGGGAAACAAAGAGTCCTACAAATAAAATCAATAAACAGTAGGCAAAAAAGATAATCAAATCAATAACAGAGATATGCATAATTTTTCAATTAATCAGTTATAAATGGGTAATGATTCTCGCCTGGAACAACTTTAGGTACATCGACAACGAAAACACTGCCACTCAAAGGATATTCTCTACGTTCCATATCAGAAAGCCCGTCTAAAGCTGTCGTTATGAACAACCTGCTATCCCCGATTCCGCCAAAAGTGCAAGAAGCGACATTAGGGGCAGGTACATCTACCTTGTCTACTAACTTTCCAGTATCGGGATCCCATATATACACCCCAAATCCTCCCCAATGTGCTACCCATAAAAGTCCGTCAGCGTCGATAGTCATTCCATCCGGGACTCCGTATTCCGGTGGAACTTGTACAACTGTACGTCGCCAGGTTATTTTAGCTGAACAACTATATCCATATTCTTCGATACAGCCACGACCTGAATCAATGTAATACATCCGGTCACCAGCCTTATTCCAGACCATTCCATTTGGAATATATTGCTCAGTCAGAACTGACACCCAAGACAAATCATTATTAATACAGTACAAGCTTCCGGTACGGGTATGTTCCATCAAATGCATTACTCCACACCAAATACGACCCTCCGGAGACGCTTTACAATCATTAGTGCGCAACTGTGAATGCAGACCTGTCAATTCTAAAAGCACCTGATACTCTCTTTCTACAAGATGATAAACAACCAGACGATTCTTCATTGCCAAAATGATTTCATGCTCATGCCCTTTCCAGGGAATGACAGCAGTTATCATTTCGGGAAATTGGTGTTCTTCCATCTTCTGGCTCTCCAGATTATACTGATGCAGGATACCACTGTCAATATCAACCCACAACAAAGTTTTCATATCCGGAAGCCAAGTAACAGCCTCTCCAATCGTGTCATAACAACGATATAGTAGATTCGCTTTCATGTTGATTCTTTCATTATTAAAAATCCTGCATCAATGCCGAACGGCCTCCATCCATCAGTACAGTGGTTCCACTAATAAAACAAGCTATCGGGGAAGCCAGATAGACACATAAAGCACCAACCTCTTCTGCCGTACCAAGTTTCTTTACCGGATGATGATCAACCGTACGCTGACGTTCGGCATTTGCATCAGGAAAAGAATTGAACCAAGTGTCATTTCCTGCCGTATCGATAAACCCCGGTGCTACACCCACTGTCCGTATCTCAGGTCCCCATTCTATAGCCAAGCTGTGTACTAAGCCCGTTATAGCCGTCTTCGTGACATTGTAAGGAAAACATCCAGGAATTGTACAAAACGCATGGTTTGAAGTCATTAGCAAAATAACCCCCTCTTTCGTTTGTTTCAAATAGGGCCTGCAAAGTTTTGCCAAGCGCCAATGTGAAGCCAGATTCAAATCAAGATTATATCTCCAATGCTCTTCATCACAATGTTCTGCGCCCTCAAAAACATTCATCCCGGCATTGGACACAAGAATATCCAGCCTGCCAAATGTATCAATCACCTTTCTAACCAACTGTTCCAAATCCTGCTCTTTTGTAACATCTGCCTGCACATAAAGCCATTTGCCGCCTTACGTGAACAACCCGCCACATCAGCACCCGCACGAGCAAATTCGCGTGCAACACCTAAACCAATGCCAGAAGATACACCGGTAACCAGTACGACTTTTTCTTTTAAGTCAATAGTAAATGCCATATCTTATCAAATATAAAAATTATCAGGAGCATCGGCTACGATACCGGTATGTTTCTCCAATTCATCTTCAACCAAATCTACTCCCAAACCGGGTCTGTCAGACAGATGCAGATACCCGTCATACACCATTTCCGAAATGGGATGATCAATAACTGTATCCCTCCAAGCCACATCATTAAACATAAATTCCTGCCTGAAAAAATTAGGAATGGCGGCACAAACATGCGACGAAGCCAATGTAGACAATGGCCCATTAGGATTATGTGGAGCGATCAATACATTATAAGCCTCAGCCATGGTAGCCATCCGCTTCATTTCAGAAGGACCACCACAACGGGTTATGTCCGGCATAATAATATCACAGACATGTTTCTCAAGTAACGAACGGATACCAAATCGCGTATAGTGCCGTTCGCCCACACAAATAGTCACATCTGAGGGAATACGCTCACGCATAGCCCGCAAAGTTTGTGAACTCTCAGGACCTGCCGGTTCTTCATACCAAGTGATATCCAACTTAGCCAAACGTTCCGCCATTTTCACGGCAATACGGTAGTTCAACATGGCATGTGTCTCTATCATAATATCCATCTCAGGACCCACAGCCTCCCGCACAGCTTTAGATACATTGAATGCCAAATCTTGTTGTGCAGGGGTCAATGTCAGATTAGAAGCCAAATCCTCACCATAAAAATAGTTTGTATGCGCAAACGGATCAAACTTCAAACCGGTAAAACCAGCCTCTTTTACGATCCGTGCCTGGGCAGCATAGTCCTCCTCATTATGTTTACCTTTTGTAAACCAATAATTTGCATACAGAAGAATATCTTTACGATATGCTCCTCCCAGCAATTCATAGCAGGGAGCATTCAATACCTTACCCTTCAAATCCAACAAAGCCATATCAATACCACTAATAGCACACATACTCGCACCATACGGGCCTATCCAATTCAAGTCACGATACAGTTTCGTCCAAATAAAATCCGTTCTCATCGGATCTAGACCTATTATACGCTGTCCAACATGCTTAACAGCTTCATAAACGACAGGGCTACCCGGCCAGTTGGTAGCTTCACCTACTCCCGTATAACCAGCATCCGTATAAATCTTTAATAATGTCCAATTGTATTTGATGCCTTGCACCAACCACACCTTTACATCAGTTATCTTCATCTTCAAACTCAAATTAAATCTACATTATACCAAACTTGTCAAAAGCATCACGTGCCCGCATACCTTCCTGTATTTTCTTCAATACTATCCGTTCACCACGTGCCTTCTCCAATGCACGGGTAAAAACCTCTTCTTCTATCCGACGAGGAACCACACATACACCGTCAATATCCCCAATCAGCATATCACCATCATTGACCAAAACCCCGTCTACCTCAATGGGAACGCGGTAATCAATAACTTTTCCACGAGGAGCCTGATCCTGCGCATAAGGACCATACGAGAAACAAGGAAAGTCTAAAGCTAAAATACCTTTGGTATCGCGTGAGTATCCATTTACAACAGCTCCTGCGGCTTTGCATTGCATAGCGCGAACACTCATCAATTCTCCCCACAAAGCATATTCCGGAGAAGAACCGGAGCAGATATACACTTCATCTTCCTTCAAATCATCCAATGCCTCCAACATCAAGCCGAAGGAACGCTGTAACAGAGGATTATTTCCCCCCGATGCAGAATTGTCATGTACGTCGGCTTCCAAAACAGTCATAGCCCGTCCGGCTATCAACATATCATCACGAAGCGGACGAATATGAGGGGGGAGAAACTGATGGAGATATCCCATCTTATCCATAATATCTCCGATAACTGCCGTGTAGAGTTCGGCTTTTATCAAGGTTATCAGAGTCTTATCATCTTTCCATTCTTTCATTTTTCATTCTTTTTTATAAAGTTATACTCTTTGTTCCGGTAAGAGCAAAGTTAGTTCACTTAACGAAAAGAATGGATAAATCAAGATTGTAAGACGTGTCCGAAAAGGCTCATATAAAAAGAAATAATGTACAAAACGGAAATACTATCTGGTTACTTCACGTGGAGATATCCCAGTTCGCTGTTTGAAGATGCGTGAAAAGTATTGTGGTGACTGGAATCCGCATTGGAAACTGACCTCTTTTACAGATAATTCTGTATTTCGAAGCAGTTCAATAGATTTATTAATACGTATTTGATTCAGATAATCTAAAGGAGAAAAATTCAAGTATTGCAAAAATAAGCTTCTGAGGTAACGTTCACTAATGCCGGCATGCGCAGCTACATCATTAATACTAATGTCCTGATGAAAATTGAAACGAATAAAGGATATAGCTTTTTTTAAAGCATCATTTTGGCAAACAGGCAAATAGTTTTCATCCATATAACGATAAATAAGAACCATCAACTCTGCATAAAACATCACAACCAAATATTGATAATAGGAATTCTTCCCTTCCAATTCGTTTACAATGCGTTGTACTACACGCATAATACCTATATTATTCACTATTTTAATCAGCTTGTTCTCTTCCGAGAAAAGAGAGATGGAATTTGGTGACGTACCATCTATACAATTCGGAAAGTTCAAATCAAAACCGGAAAATATCTCAGGAAGAAATTCAAGCTGCATTAAAGTAGTTCCACCAGAGCCTGCCTCAAACGTATGATTGACATTCGAGAGAATGATCATGGTATCACCCTCAACAAAATTGATGCTCTCATTGTCCAAATACAGAATGCAATTGCCCTTTTTAACATGGTTAATCTCAATACGCAAATGTTTGTGAGGTCCATAGGTCTCAAAAGGATAAAAAGAAATAAAACGGAATACATCCGCTAATCTCTGACTTTTCAGATTATTGGTTATATTGTCTAAAAATGTCCAAAGGGTGGAAAGTTCCGTAGAATTATTCATCTTCGATGTTGTATTCCTTATAACTGAATACCTTTTTATTTGTTATTAACTTCGTAAATTAACTACTAATGTTCACTTCATTCCAAGAAAGAAACGAAATATCCTCTAAAAGTAAAGGTCTATTAAGCAAACCTCTATGAGTTGAACTACCACACAATGAGCTATTTACTTCGTCAAGCAGTAAGAAGTTTGCATACGGACGTACCACATTTGTAGTTGGACAGTAAGCTCCCATACCTGTGACGTCCGCATACAAAAGTAGTAAGCCTTCTCAATAAAAACAATAGAAATACCTAAGAAAATAGATAAAGATTTGCAAAACATCCACAACAGTAGACATACTGTGACAGATGAATCCGTAAGTTTATGAAACAAGTTGCCTGATAAACTTATTGATTTTACAGAAAAATAAAAAGTAATTTCTAACTGTAGGTTCGATAGATATTATCGAAAAAAAGCCCTGCAAAGGGCTTATATAAAGGGGAATATAATAAATGGAGAAGAAATGCGAAAACACTCCACACCCCTTCCCCATTCAGCAATCACTATCTTATTTCAACTCGAACGGAATCGTTCCACGAATATCCGCGGAAGAGGCTCCGATATAAGCCTTAAACTTACCCGGTTCTGCCGTCCATCCGCCAACAGTTTCATCATAGAACTTCAAATCATCCGGAGTGATGGTGAAAGTTACTTCTTTTTCTTCACCCGGTGCCAAAGTTATCTTTTGGAATGCCTTTAACTCTTTCACAGGACGCAGAACACTACATTTTTCATCTCCTACATACAGTTGTACGACTTCCTTTCCGGCAACACTACCCGTATTCTTTACAGGAATGGTCACAGTCAGAGAATTGTCAGCAGTTATTGTTTTAGCAGAAGCTACCGGTTTACCATAGGTAAAAGTCGTATAACTCAAACCATACCCGAAAGGGAATAAGGCGGGAATCTTCTTGGTATCATGCCAGCGATAACCTACCAGAATATCTTCTTTATAGACCTGCTTGATACTATCACCCGGATAACTCAATTCGTCAAATGCATGCGCACCGCAATCCGTCAATTTCACAGGAAAGGAGAAAGGAAGTTTTCCGCTGGGATTCACTGCACCACTCAGTACATCAGCAAGTGAATTGCCACCCATAGAGCCCAGATACCAGCCCTGCAGGACGGCCGGAACTTTATTCAGCCAAGGCATTTCCACGGCATTACCACTCAACAATACCAATACCATATTTTTATTGACTCCCAACAGAGATTCAATCAGTTCATTTTGTCCGAATGGCAAACCGTATGTCACACGGTCACCGGCTTCACAATCCTGGAAATGATTCTTATTCAATCCACCGAATAAAATCACAAGATCAGCTTCTTTGGCAAGTTCAGTTGCTGCTGTGCGCAAGGAATCCATCACCGACTGGGGTATTTCTTCTGCACGCCCATACATCGGACGTCCGGCAGCGTAACCTTTCGTATAAACTACCTTGTCACCATAAAGAGCGCGCATACCATCGAGTGGAGATATCATATCTTTTACCTTCAGTTCAGAAGAACCACCTCCTTCGTTCAACAAACGGACAGCATTGTCACCTACTACCAGTATACGTTGATATTTAGAGTCATCAAGCGGCAGCAAAGGGGTACCTTTTTTCTGGACAGGTGTGTTTTTCAGAAGCACAATACCCTCATTACCAATCTCACGGGCAGCCTGATAATGCTCTTCACTTGTCAGCGAACCATAAGGTTTCTGACGATTCATCGCCGTGCGGAATATCAAGCGAAGAATACGGGAGGCTTTATCATCCACTGTGCTCATAGGCACCTTACCTTCCTTCAACATCCGGAGATAAGGCTTAGCCAGATAATAATCGTCGAAGGTAAATGCACTTTCTGAGGTCAGACCGTTGGTATAGGATCCCATCTCGATGTCCAAGCCATTCATGGCTGCTTCGTAAGTATCATGGGCACCACCCCAATCGGTTACGACTACACCGTCAAAACCCCAGTCATTCTTCAATATCTTATTCAGCAAAAGATCATTGTGGCAGGCATGCTGACCACGCACCTTGTTATAGGCTCCCATCACGGTCCAGGCACCACCTTTCTGCACAGCAGCCTTGAAAGCGGGGAGGTAGATTTCGTGTAAGGCACGGTTGCTTAGTTGCACATCAATGTGTCCACGCCATAACTCCTGATTGTTCAAAGCATAGTGTTTCACACTTACGGCAACCCCGTTTTTCTGTATCTCCCGAATATAAGGTACACACATCACGCCTGCCAGATAAGGATCTTCCCCCATGTATTCAAAGTTACGACCATTCAGAGGAGTACGATAGATATTAACGCCAGGCCCCAAAAGAACATCTTTTTCCCGATAACGGGCTTCTTCACCAATAGCCTTGCCGTAGATGGCGGACATTTCCGGATTCCAGGTAGCGGCAAGACAAGTCAAGGCAGGAAAAGCAGTAATACTGTCATTAGTCCATTTGGCATATCCCCAATCGTTCCAGTTGATTTCTGCACGAACACCGTGAGGTCCATCACTCATCCAAAGTTCGGGGATACCAAGACGGGGCACACCGGGACTGCTGAATTTGCTCTGCGCATGGCAAAGGGCTACTTTCTCTTCCAGTGTCATACGGTTGAGAGCATCTTTTACACGTGCTTCAATGGGTTGCGTATCATCTAAATATACAGGAGTTTGCGCTGTCAAAGTAGTCAATGAACAGGCAAACAGGAGAGTTGAAAAGAGTTGTTTCTTCATTATTATTACATTAAAGATATTACTTTTAGTCGTTGGCGGAATTCATTCATTTCTTTTCGGTTATGAATTAATTCACCACAGATTACACAGATTGACACAGATTCTATTTTACTGATTATTAGATTAATAAATCTGTGTGAATCTGTGTAATCTGTGGTGAGTCTTATTCATTCCTTTCCCGTTATAAATGAATTCTGCTAACAAGTTACTTTTATTTTGCTTTAATAGCGGTCACTGCCGTTTTCAATCCTTCGGATGTAGCCGTCAGTTTGATGCCTCCGGATTTTCCGTCACTTTGAACAACCACCAGGCACTTCCCATAGAAAGCCTTGCGATGATCAGCTTTGAATTTCTCCATTGAAACAGGACTACCATTGTCTACACCGGCAATAAATCCCGCACCTTGCACATCGAACATGATCTGATTATCGGCATTCGGACAAAGATTACCATCTTTATCCAGCACCTCCACTGTTACAAAACTAAGATCTCTGCCATCTGATTTGATTTCATTCCGATCAGCCTTCAAGCGTATCTGTGCTGGTTCTCCGGCTGTATGGATCTCCTTCTCCAATACCGTTTTTCCATCCTTGCGGGAAACGACTTTTACCACACCCGGTTCATACTTCACACGCCATACGACATGAAAATCATCCTTACCTTTTGTACGCACACCCTGCGACTCGCCATTTACAAAAAGCTCGACCTCATCCGCATTATTATAATAAGCCCACATATCTATATCCTGCCCCGGCGCCCAGTTCCAATGCGGAAAAAGGTGTAATACCTTTTTCTCCGGATGCCATTCCGACTGATAGAGATAATACACATCTTTCGGAAAACCGGCCAGATCGACAATGCCGAAATAAGAGCTACGGGCAGGCCAACCGTAAGGAGTCGGTTCACCTAAATAGTCAAACCCAGTCCAGACATACTGTCCGCTGATAAAATCATTATTCTTCACGTGGCGCATCGTGCCCTCATGACTGTTCCCCCAAGGTACATGACAGTTATCATACGAAGAACAGGAGAAACTATCATCAAAATAAGGTTTATCCCAACGTTCAGGACAAATAACAGTTTCGTCACTCGGCATCCGGTAGTAGCCACGCGTCATCAGTGCTGATACACTTTCCGCCACAATGAACGGTTTACCGGGAAATTTCTCAGGTACACCGGCAAACCAATCATCATGATAATTAAAGCCGATGAGATCTAATGCTCCCGAACGGAACAAGTGATTATTCGGGTTCGGTTCATTACAGCCAGCCGTAACGGGACGAGTAGAATCGAGAGCTTTTACCATATCTGCCAGTTTCTTCGTCAGTAAAGAGTTCACACTCATCTCACCTTCTTTCGCCAGCATACTCTGATCATGACCAAAATTCAGAATCAGGTTCGCTTGTTCCAAGGTCAGCGTATCCGCTTTTGCATCCGACCATTGCTCCAGCACTTCGTTGCCAATGCTCCAAATGAAAACAGAAGGATGGTTACGGTCGCGAAGTATCAAATCCGTCAGATCGCGTTCATGCCACTCGTTGAAGTAACGGGAATAATCATGAGCCGTTTTTCTTTTGCGCCACATATCGAACGTCTCATCCATTACGATAAATCCCATACGGTCACAAAGATCGAGCAGTTCTGGTGAGGGAGGGTTATGAGAACAGCGAATGCCGTTACAGCCCATTTCTTGCAGTATCTCCAACTGGCGCTCGATAGCGCGGATATTAACTGCCGCCCCAAGACACCCCAGATCATGATGCATACATACACCATTAATCTTCAGCCGTTCTCCATTCAGAATAAACCCTTTCTGTACATCAAAACGGAAGGTACGGATACCGGTATTCGTACAGTAGTTATCCAATACTTTACCGGTTGTCTTATCAATAAGGATACTGTTCACCTTATATATATAAGGAGTGTTCACGCTCCAAAGATTAGGGTTCTTCACTACAATTTCCTGTTCTACCTCGTTCGGACAGGCAGGTATCACTTGCAGTTCCGATGCAACCTCACCCACAACATTCCCTTCTGCATCCATTAGCCGTGACTGCAACACAACATCTGCCAAGGAAACAATTTCCGAATCAAAAACAACATACGTACCATCCGCCTGCTTCACGGAATCTTGCAGTTGAGCGGCCGCATCATACTGTATTTTAGTACGTATGTTTAGTCGTGCACTGTTCTTCGACACATCTTGCGCCGTGATAAAAGTACCCCATTGCGCTATATGCACGGGGTTAAGCTTCGTAAGCCATACATTACGGTAGATGCCACATCCCGAATACCAGCGGGAATTAGGTTGTTCCGCGTTGTCCACACGTACGGCAACTACATTCTTTCCGCCCCACTTGATATAGGGAGTCAGATCGTAACTGAACGAGACATATCCATAAGGACGTAAACCAAGGGAATGACCATTGATAAAGACTTCCGAATTCATATATACACCGTCAAAATCAATATACAGGCGCTTGCCTTCATCCGCTTTGTCAACAGTAAACGTTTTGCGATACCAACCGATACCACCGGGTAATGCCCCTCCTCCTGTTCCGGAAGGATTATCCTTACTGAACTCTCCCTCGATAGCCCAGTCATGTGGAAGATGGAGGATCCGCCATGCCGTGTCGTCATAATCGGGACGGGATGCCGCAGAGTCATCTCC
>OLXJ01001026.1_pt1 | contig 11742 bp, 6 predicted proteins | sample 1644591 | NCBI WGS metagenome assembly OLXJ01 (sample SAMEA103958150, study PRJEB25191) | human gut metagenome | biome: human-associated habitat [ENVO:00009003]; feature: intestine environment [ENVO:2100002]; material: feces | place: Germany | collected 2013/2015 | reverse complement strand
ATTATCCCATAGCTTTGCATAAAGGAATCAAGGCTTTTTCTTTGATTATATAACGCGTTGCAGATACTTTATCTGCAACCTATCTGCCACAGTATCTGCCACGTTCCAACTATTTGTCAATTAGTGCATTACACGCGTTTGGTTGCAGGTGGCAGATGTTTTTATGTTTTTCAACTTTATAGTAGACAAAAAACTCTCATTCATTTCTGCACCTGCATGAACAAGCAACAACTACTTAGTATGCTGCTTCACATACTCCGATGGCAGACAACCGACATACTTCTTGAAACTGGTAGAGAAGTAAGAAGAAGATCCGAAGCCTACCATTCCGCTAATCTCCGAAATGGAGTAGCGCCCTTCAAGCAACAATTTACACGCCTTATTAAAACGGATACGCCGGATAAAGTTGGCAGGCGGTTCACCGGATATGGAATTCATCTTGAGATACAGTGACGAACGGCTCATACAAAGCTGACTTGCCAACTCATCAGAGGTGAAGTCTTCATTACTGATATTTTCTTCTACTACCTGAATAGCTTTGCTCATGAATTCCTCATCCAGATTATTCGAAGTCATTTTAGCAGTATCTATATCAATCGTATTCGAATAATAGTGTTTCAACCGCTGGCGTGCTTTCAGTTGATTAGCTATTTTTCCTTTCAATAAATGAATCGAGAACGGTTTGGCAATGTAATCATCCGCTCCAGCCTGAATACCCTCCGTCTGTGCATCGACACTTCCTTTGGCAGACAACAGCAGGACGGGAATATGGCAGGTTTGCAGATTTCGTTTAATAAGCTGGCAAAGTTTGATACCGTCAATACCCGGCATCATTACATCGGAAAGGACAATATCCACACGGTGCTCTTTCATAATAGCCAATGCTTCTTCGCCGTTTCCGGCGGTAAGCGTCACATAGTTCTGCCGGAAATTATCTTTCAGGTAATCCACCATTTCTTTATTGTCATCTACCAACAAGATAGTAGGCCGTTCTTCCTCGCTGCCGACTTCTATCTGATCGTCGTCCGATTTCTCGTCTGAAACCACAGCTGACGCATCACCAGAGAAATATTCATCAGCCACCGGAAGCTCCCGGAGAGAAGCAGATGTTTCGACTTCATGTGCCGGCAATTCACGTTCTTTCTCCGTGAAGGCAGCCATATCAGCAGGTAGCGTGACTTTAAATTCGGTATATTGAGCTGGTTCGCTTGCTACCGTAATAGTGCCGTGATGCTTTTCCACAAGCATCTTCACCAATGACAGCCCGATACCCGTCCCCTTTCGCTGACCGTCTACCTGATAGAAACGTTCGAAAATACGGGTTAGCTGTTCCGGAGACATACCGATTCCGCTATCTCTTACCGTGAAACCATAGGTATCTCCCTCTGTCCATAAGGAAAGCAAAATACTTCCGCCGTCCGGTGTAAACTTAAAGGCGTTAGACAACAGGTTCATCAAGATAGTCTCTACATACGTCCGGTCCGCCGGAAACAACCGTCCTTCCAGATCGGATTTTATATGAAAGCTGATAGCACGCTTCTGCGCATTTTCTTTAAACAGGGCAAAAGCATCTTGCAACAGTCCTTCTACATTCACCTGCGCAACATGAATGGGCATTACACCTGCTTCGGCTTTACGGAAATCCAGCAACTGGTTGACAATGTGCAACAACTTACGACCGTTCTTATAAACGTAATCCAGTTTCTGCTGTACCGGAGTTCCTTTCAGATTGCTCTGCCCCAAGAGTTCCTCCAACGGAGCCAGTATCAGACTCAACGGAGTACGCAACTCATGAGACATATTCATGTAAAAACGTACTTTCTCCTGACTGATTTCTTCTATCTTGTTTCGTTCTATCTGTTCGATCCGGACTTGCATCTTCATTTTGGCACGAGCAATAAAAAAATAGATCACAAAGACGAGAAGCCCTACAGAAAAGAAGATGAAAAGTGTCTTTGCCCACCAGGTCTGATACCACATCGGAATGATATGCACAAAAAATTCAGTGGTCGCCTCACTCCACTTTCCATTGTTGTTACATGCCTTCACCTTGAATACATACTCACCGGGCGGGAGATTGGAATAACTTGCCCGTGCAAAGGAAACATGGCGGGAGTAGTTCCACTCGGTTTCAAAGCCTTCCAATTTGTAAACGAACTGGTTCCGCTTGCCAGCCAAATAGTTGATAACGGCAAACCGGATATTAAAAAGTTTCTGATCGGAAGGGAACGACATACCCAGCATCCGCCCTTGCTCGTCCTGATAATAACGTACCCGTTCACTTTTCATATCCGTAATCACCTGATTTAAGACAACGGCTCCTGTCACTACCGCATCCGGGGAATATGGATTATCACCCAATTCGTATGGCTTGAAATAGGCAACGCCCCCAAGAGACCCCAGGAAGAATGTACCATCGTGCGCTTTGCAAGCTCCGAAATAGTTAAACTGATCGTGAGGCAATCCGTCCTGCTTCGTATAGTTGAGGAAAGTACCCTCCTCCGTATTAAAGCAAGCCAGTCCCTTGTTAGTTGTCAACCATAAACGCCCCCGTTCATCTTCCAGTATATTATAAATAAAGTCATTTGGCAAACCGTCTTTCATCGTATAGTGTTTCCAGGCAGTCGGTGCTCCTTCCTTATAGCAATATAATCCTGTGGAAGAACCGATCCAGATTTCATGACGGCTATCCTCCTGTACACAGAAAGCCTGTATCAACCCATGCAGATAAGCCGAAGAAGAAAGATGCAGTTCTTCCAGTTTCCCGCCGGCATACAAAAACAGGCTCTCTTCCGTACCAATCCAGATTCTTCCTTTTGAATCGCGAAACAAGGTATATATCAATACATTCTCCAACTTTTTATGCTTTTTAGCTAATGGATGCTGTGACAGTTCGCCGGTCTGTTTGTCGAAAAGGTAAAGCCCGCTCATGCCGCCTACCCAAAGCGTTCCATCCGTTCCGTCCAATAAGGAGTAACAACTGTTAGTCAGGGAAGTAGAATGGGGAAAGGAATATGTTTCTATCCTGCCACTCCGGTGATGCAGACGACTCATTCCCCCTCCATGAGTGCCGATATAGACACTTCCATCCTTGTCCGTCCATATACATTTTATATTGTCCGACTTTAAAGCATTGGCGGAAGTACCCGTCCGGTAATATGAAAAGACTCCGGTTTTCCGGTTATAATAATTTAATCCGCCGTCGTTCGTGCCAATCCAGAGATTGCCATTATCCGGGTCTTCGGCAATACAACTCACTGTGTTATCACTTAACGAATTCCTCCAGGCGGAATGTTGCAAGCGTCCGAATGCCGGAGCGAGAGGATGATAATAATTAAGCCCGCCGTAAAATGTACCGATCCACATTCCCCCTTGATTATCTTTCAAGATAGAACGGATGGAATTATGGCCCAAGGTAGTCGGATCTTCAGGAGAAAAACGACAGATACGGAAAGTTCCCGTCTCCGGTTCAAGGATAAGCAAACCTTCCATGGTTCCTATCCAAACCCTTCCTTTATCATCTCCGGACAATGTCCTGACCGAGTTCGTAAGGAAATAAGCAGGAGTATTTTGCTTGTTATAATGATGTTTTATTTGAAAGTTGTTATCCACACAATACACCCCGTTTGTCAATGAAGCCAGCCAACAGTTGCCGGTTTTGTCGTCATAGAGCATATCGGAGATGGTTTCTCCTTTCAATTGGAGAAGAAGCCGGGTCACGTTTTCGTTGCGTACATAATAGAAATAGACACCTTCCGAAGTTCCCAACAGGAAACCGTCATTCATCCGGCAAACAGAATAGATCGTTTTTCCGGCAAGTTCCGGCTGCACTTTCATCCGCCCGGTCTTTTTATCAAAAATCACCAGACCGATATTGGTAGCAAGCAAAAGCCGGTCGCCTTCCTCCGGTTCTCCGATAGCCAATACTTGCATCGGCTGATTGTCCGGTGACGAATAATTGGTAAAATTATTTCCTACAATATTATAACGGGATAAACCGACCTGTGTGCCTACCCATACCGTACCTTTCGAATCGGTATGAAGTGAATAGACATGATTGTTTGCCAGACTGGTCGTATCATCCGGCGCTTTATAATACGAAACGAAACGGGAACCTTCATACCAGTTCAGTCCGTCTATGGTGCCTACCCAAATCTTATTATTATGATCTTGTGTCAGAGCGAGCACAGTATTTTGCGACAACCCGTCATCCACGGATAATCGCTTAAAATGGATGAAGCTGTCGGCGGCCGATACAGCCAAAGGAAAAAATAAAATGCAAACGGTTAATCCGAATAGGTACTTAAATAGCAAATGCCGGTCTTTCATGAGCTAATATTGAAGAATTTATCGTAAAGATAAGTATTTTCAATTCAATCTGATAAATGAATCCCGTTTTTTTAACTCATATAAAGGACCGGTATCGGCTCAAAACAGGGTAACCGCGCCAAAGTCCGACAGTTATGAATTCATATTTTAGATGCGGTTGCCCTGAACTTTAAATTTTTTACGGTTTCTCTTCAAGTTAGTAAGACGGATTTTCTGATTTTTCTTTCAGATCTTTATAACGTTTCAAGGCTTCCAGATAATAATAATCAGCATAATTGAGCGGAGTATCAATTTCACTGTCATGCGGGAAACTGCCAACCGAATGTAACAGGATGAAGCCATGATTTCCTCCTTCCTGGGCCAAATAATCATCAGAGGATAACTGTTTCAGGATATGCTCCGCATAACGGAAATATTCTTCCCCTTGTTTCTTGTCGCCATAACCACTCAACTCCAGTAATGCAGAAGCTGTTACGGCAGCCGCAGAAGCATCCCGCGGTTCATTCGGAATATTAGGAGCATCATAATCCCAATAAGGTACATAGTCATTTTCGGACGGACGGTGATCGATAATGAACCGCGCTATTTTATGAGCGGCATCCAGATAGCTCTGTTGCTTAGTGAAGCGATAACACATGGTATAACCATACACTCCCCAAGCCTGTCCACGCGCCCAAGCAGAAGAATCGGCATATCCCTGAAAGGTTCCTTTCGACTCTACCTCACCGCTATCTGCCAGATAGCTCACCACATGGTAGGAGGTCATGTCCTCCCGAAAGTGATTCTTCAACGTTTTGTCGGCATGAGAGATGGCTATTTCACGATATTTCGGATTATTGGTTTGCTCCGAAGCCCAGAACAGCATTTCAAGGTTCATCATATTATCAATAATCACCGGATAACTCCAATCGCCGAAATCCCACGAACGAATCAGTCCGACTTCCGGACGAAAACGGGAGCACAAGCTTTCTGAAGAATGAATCAGAATCAAACTGTCCGTTGGCTCCGGTTTCAAACGGATGCCCTGCCCATAACTGCAAAACATCATAAAACCCAAATCGTGATTACCCGTATAATATTGCATATCCTGCAGACGGTCCGTATATTTACGCGCCTCTTTTGCGAGAGCCTCATCACCGGTCAACTCGTATGCCAGCCACATGGAACCGGGATAGAAACCACTCGTCCAATCTGTGGGGTGCTCCAGTCTGTACTTTCCTTCTTTAATAGAACGGGGAAAACAGGCGGTATCCGGTTCATTCTTCAATTGTTCTGCCATATAGAGCAACTGATGTCCCGATGTTTTCACTGCATGATCAAACCATGCCATCTCATTTCCTTTTGAAGCATCGCAAGCAGTCAGGAGCGCCATACTCCCTACCGCCAGTAAAAGTTTGTTTTTCATTGTTCCACTTTATTTTGTTACTGTATTCTATTACTGGCAACAAAGTTAGAGCAAGTCGCAGACAAACCCTTTGCAAATCTATTTTTTCATTTTTGTTTCTATTTCTACGGACTTTGATTTTGTCCAAAAGTGCTTTGTTTTTATCTTTTATAGAAAAACAGGCACGGATTTTACCAAATAAGCTGTTGTCAGGCATAACCAAACAACTATGCAGCCTTTTGCAAAATCCGTGCCTCCACCCAAAAGTACGCGCTCTTCTATCTCACAATATCTTCCGGAAATTTAGCCGGCATTTCCACCCTCTTCCAGGTTTCATAATACCAGGTGTTCAACTCATTTCCATTCAAATCATTCTTGATAAAATATTTCAGATGGAGATAATCATTGTCTTTAATCTCAAATTCCAAAATATTGTCCTGATTGTCCAGCATCGGGAGATGAATGTTCTTCTCGATGCTTTCCTTATAAGAATCGTCCGTGAGTTGTTTATAAGTACCATATCCAGTAATAATTGCATCCGCACCGGGAATAATGGTAAAGTTAACGATTTGTCCGTCATCACTCAATACTTTAAATGTATTACTGGGTTTCAACGCTCCCGGAACATCGGGAGACTCGGATACATAATGGCAGAGCTGCCAAATACCTTTCAAATCGGCCGCTTTGAATTTGGTTTTCTTCTGGGCCGTCGCACCTGTTACCGCTAACAACATTATTGAAAGCATGGTAAAGAAATAGAGCTTTTTCATTGTTGTATTATTTTAGTTAACACTCTCGAATGCGTATTTCCAAATATAAAGATTTATTTTGAGAATACAGCAATTCAGAGCATAAAAAAACTCGCATAACCTAAAGATTATGCGAGTTTTACATAAATATACCGAAATATTAGAAATCAGCATTTCTTGGTGTACGCGGGAACGGTATCACGTCACGGATATTCGCCATACCTGTTACAAACAATAACAGACGTTCGAACCCTAATCCGAAACCGGAGTGAGGACAAGTACCGAACTTACGGGTATCCAGATACCACCACATATCCTTCATCGGGATGTGCATTTCTTCAATACGGGTCATCAGCTTGTTATAGTCGGCTTCACGTTCAGAACCACCGATAATTTCACCAATTTTCGGGAAAAGAACGTCCATGGCACGTACAGTCTTACCGTCTTCGTTCTGCTTCATATAGAAGGCCTTGATTTCCTTCGGATAGTCAGTCAGAATCACCGGACGTTTGAAGTGTTCTTCCACTAAGAAACGTTCGTGTTCGGAAGCCAGGTCCACGCCCCAGTAAACCGGGAATTCGAACTTATGTCCTTTCGCAACAGCTTCTTCAAGAATCTTGATACCATCTGTATAAGGCAAACGTACGAAATCATCTTTCAATACACCTTGCAGACGTTCAATCAAGCCTTTGTCGAACATATCGTTCAGGAACTTCACATCATCCGCACAGTTATCCAACGCCCATTTCACACAATATTTGATGAACTCTTCTGCCAAGTCCATATTGTCTGCGATGTCGTTGAAAGCAACTTCCGGCTCAATCATCCAAAACTCAGCCAAGTGACGGGGAGTATTGGAGTTTTCGGCACGGAACGTAGGACCAAATGTGTAGATAGCTCCCAAAGCTGTGGCAGCCAGCTCACCTTCCAACTGACCAGAAACAGTCAAACTTGCCTGCTTGCCGAAAAAATCATCATCATAAGAGATAGAACCTCTTTCGTCTTTCTTCAAGTCATACAGATTCATGGTAGTTACCTGAAACATCTGTCCGGCACCTTCACAGTCGGAACCTGTGATAATCGGTGTATGGAAATAGAAAAATCCCTTTTCATGGAAAAACTTGTGAATAGCAATCGCCATGTTGTGACGAATGCGGAACACTGCACCAAAGGTATTGGTACGCGGACGCAAGTGAGCAATCTCGCGCAAGAATTCCATAGAGTGGCCTTTCTTCTGTAATGGATATGTATTATCGCAAGTACCCAGCACTTCGATTTCACGAGCCTGTACTTCCACTTTCTGTCCGGAACCCACTGATTCTACCATTTCTCCGTTCACGCTGATACAAGCGCCGGTAGTAATCAGTTTCAGCATCTCTTCATCGAAATTAGCCAAATCTACTACGATCTGCAAATTATTTATTGTAGAACCGTCATTCAGTGCGATAAAGTTTACTTGTTTGCTACCTCTACGGGTGCGAACCCATCCTTTCACATTAACCATAGCGCCAATGTCTGTGCGCTTCAACAGGTCAACAATTTTTGTTCTACCAATCTTTTCCATTTAACTTTTTCTTTTTAGATACAAGAAGACGAGGTTTCAAATGCAGGATGAATTCTTTCCTGCTTTCTTTCCCCGTCCTCTGTCAAGTTGTTATTTATTGACTTATTACTCAAACGAACCCATGCGGAGGTAGTTTACTTCTGCTTCCGACAGGTAACGCCAGTCTCCGCGACGCAGACCTTTTTTGGTCAGCCCGGCGAAGAATACACGGTCGAGTTTTACTACTTTATAACCCAGTGATTCGAAAATACGGCGAACGATACGGTTCTTACCGGAGTGAATTTCGATACCTACCTGGTCTTTCTTGAAATCATCTGTATAGCTGATCGCATCTGCATGGATTTCGCCATCTTCCAACTGGATACCAGCTGCAATCTGCTCCATATCTGCTTTAGTCAGGTTCTTGTCCAGATGAACATGATAAATTTTCTTCTTCAGGAATTTCGGGTGTGTCAGCTTGGAAGCCAGATCACCGTCATTCGTCAGTAACAGTACACCAGTCGTGTTACGGTCCAGACGTCCTACCGGATAAATACGTTCGTTGCAAGCGCCTTTCACCAAATCCATTACTGTACGGCGTTCCTGCGGATCGTCCGATGTAGTAACGGTATCTTTCGGTTTATTCAGCAATACATATACCTTGCGTTCAATGCTTACCGGTTCGTCGTGGAACTTAACCACATCCGAACGCTTGATCTTTGTACCCAATTCCGTTACTACCTCACCGTTTACAGAAACCACACCTGCTGTGATAAACTCATCAGCCTCGCGACGTGAACAAACACCGGCATTAGCCAGGAACTTATTCAGACGAATCGGTTCATTCGGATCAACAAACTGTTCCTTGTACTCGATCTGTTTCTTTACGCTATACTTAGCATTCGGATCATAATCGCCGGTACGCGGACGAGGACGATAGCCTCCTTGTGAACGGTCATTGTTGTATCTCGGACGGTAACCTCCCCCACCGCCGTTATTGCTGCGATAGCCGCCACCTTCGCCGTTATTGAAACGGGGACGATACGGACGGTCATAAGAACCACCTTCACGGTTGTAAGAAGGACGTTGAGGACGGTCATAAGAACCACCTTCGCGGTTGTAAGGACGTTGCGGGCGTTCACCTCCTTCATTATTGTTATTGAAGCGAGGACGATACGGACGATCTCCACCTTCACGATTGTAAGAAGGACGTTGGGGACGGTCGCCATAAGAGCGGTCACCGTACGAACGCTGCGGGCGTTCGCCTCCTTCATTGTTGGCATTAAATCGCGGGCGATACGGACGATCCCCGCCTTCACGGTTGTAAGAAGGGCGATACGGACGTTCTCCACCTTCTCTGTTGTAAGACCTGTTACCATCACGGCCGGCACCTGTATTCTCTTCATTGAAAGAATTTTCGCGCCATTCTTCGTTTTCTGTGCTCATTTTTTTATTCGAATAAAATTAGACTTTGGCCTCACGGCCTATTTAAAAAACACGTTTATTATATAAGTAAACAATTAAAGCCCCGTATATGTATGGGGAGTGATTGCTCTTAACTCTTTTTTAATATCTTCGCTTACATTCAATTCTTCGATAAACTCTTTAATAGAACTTTCTGTAATAGCTTGGTTGGTGCGGGTTAACGCTTTCAAAGCTTCATACGGATGCGGATAAGCCTCACGGCGCAGGATTGTCTGGATAGCCTCAGCTACTACGCTCCAGCAGTTATCCAAATCACGGTAAATAGCCGATTCATTCAATAATAGTTTGCGAAGTCCTTTCAAAGAACTCTGAATTGCAATCACAATATGCCCGAAAGGTACGCCTACATTACGCAGAACGGTAGAGTCGGTCAAATCACGCTGCAAACGGGAAACCGGAAGCTTCACAGCCAAATGTTCCAGAATGGAAGTGGCGATCCCCAAGTTTCCTTCCGCATTTTCGAAGTCAATCGGGTTCACTTTGTGCGGCATTGCGCTCGAACCGACTTCTCCGGCTTTTATCTTCTGTTTGAAATACTCCATAGAGATATATTGCCAGAAGTCCCGGTTCATATCTACCATTATAGTATTGATACGCTTCATTGCATCAAAAACAGCAGAGAGGTTATCATAGTTTGAAATCTGAGTCGTATATTCTTCACGTTCCAGTCCCAGTTTTTCTGCAACGAAACGATTACCGAACTGTTTCCAGTCATACTGAGGATATGCCACATGATGTGCATTGTAATTGCCGGTAGCACCGCCAAACTTAGCGGTAATCGGGCAAGCCTTCAACATAGCCAGCTGACGTTCCAAGCGGTAAACGAATACCATTACTTCTTTACCTAAACGGGTAGGAGAAGCCGGCTGACCGTGAGTTTTGGCAAGCATCGGAATATCAGCCCAATCTGTTGCATAAGTTTTTAACTGTGCAATCAGTTCTTCAATCAACGGATAATACACTTTATCGAGCGCTTCCTTGATAGAAAGAGGAACAGACGTATTGTTTATATCCTGAGAAGTCAGTCCGAAGTGAATGAATTCCTTATAGTCATCCATCCCCCCCATTTTGTCAAATTCTTCTTTCAGGAAGTATTCTACGGCCTTCACATCATGATTGGTTACACTTTCGATATCTTTAATACGCTGTGCATCTGCTTCCGAAAAGTTACGGTAAATATTACGCAGAGTTTCAAACACGCTGTTATCGATTCCTTTTAATTGCGGCAAAGGGAGTTCGCACAAGGTGATAAAGTATTCCACCTCTACCTGTATACGGTATTTAATCAGTGCAAATTCAGAGAAATAAGCTGCCAAAGCTTTAGTTTTGCCTCTATATCGACCATCAATCGGAGATATGGCCGTTAATACATCAAGTTCCATACGTTTTCTTAGATAATTATCAGACTGCAAAATTAACTCTTTTTCCTGAGTTATAAGGCAAAAGGACAAAGAAAGTTTGTATAAAAGAGGTAAGAAATAAAAAAAGTCTCACGAATTTCTTCGTAAGACTTCCTTTTGGTAGTGGGCGTTGACGGATTCGAACCGCCGACCCTCTGCTTGTAAGGCAGATGCTCTAAACCAGCTGAGCTAAACGCCCGGATAGTTTGCCGAAAAGCGTTGCAAAGGTAATACTATTTTTTTATCCGCAAAACAAAAAATGAAATTTTTGTGTAAAAATTGCCGGGGAAATCGTATTTTTGTGCTCTATTTCAAATAAGAGACTATGGAATTATCATCACTCACGGCTATATCTCCTGTCGATGGCCGCTATCGCAATAAGGTGGAAAATTTGTCGCTTTATTTTTCGGAATGGGCACTTATCCGGTATAGGGTACGGGTCGAAATCGAGTATTTCATTGCATTGTGCGAATTGCCGCTGCCTCAGCTCTCGGGGGTAAATCCTGATTTATTCCCGGCGTTGCGCAAGATATATGCCGATTTTACGGAGGCCGATGCCGAAAAAGTGAAGTCGATAGAGTCTGTTACTAATCATGATGTGAAAGCTGTCGAGTATTTTATCAAAGAGAAATTCGACGAATTGCATTTGGAGGCTTATAAAGAGTTTATCCATTTCGGGTTGACTTCACAAGACATTAATAATACGTCGGTTCCTCTTTTGTTGAAAGAGGCTTTGCACGATTGTTATTTCCCGGTGTTGAAAGATATGCTGGCTATTATCAACCGGTATGCCGAGGAATGGAAAGATATTCCCATGCTTGCCAAAACTCACGGGCAGCCGGCATCGCCCAC
>OLXJ01000988.1_pt1 | contig 12046 bp, 10 predicted proteins | sample 1644591 | NCBI WGS metagenome assembly OLXJ01 (sample SAMEA103958150, study PRJEB25191) | human gut metagenome | biome: human-associated habitat [ENVO:00009003]; feature: intestine environment [ENVO:2100002]; material: feces | place: Germany | collected 2013/2015 | reverse complement strand
TTGTTATAATATTACGTGTATTAAGAGCCAACTCAAAACCTTTATTGCTAGTCTCACACATATTTAAATTAGTAGTATAATTCGCTTTAGGTCCGCCATCCGGGGAGAATGCTCCATTAATAACAGGAAGTGCCTTGTTCCATATAACATCTTTTGTTTTTGTATTATAATATTCCATACTGACATCAATGCGATTATTTAAGAATGCAGCGTCAATACCAATATTCGTGTTATACGACTTTTCCCATGTAAGCAAATAGTTCGGAATATTCTGTGAGAATTTATAAATCGGCGTCAGAACACCTCCTAATATCATATTTACAGCAGTAGCATCCAATGATGCAGCAGACGAATACGGATCAATACCCGCTGTACTACCCGTAACACCATATCCGAAGCGAATTTTCAGATTACTCAACCAGTTAGTCGTACTCTCCATAAATTTTTCATCAGAGATTCTCCATCCCAAAGAAAAAGCCGGGAAAGTATCCCATTTATTACCTTCTGCCAGTCTGGAAGAGCCGTCATGGCGGACAGATGCAGCGAATAAATACCTACCCATATATGAATAGTTTAAACGGCCGACATATCCCATCCCCTTAGACATACTATAAGAAGTACTTCCCGAAGTTGAGGAATTACCATCAAGAATATTATGCCATAAGAATTTATTATCAGAAACACCTTTTTGATACAAAGTAGTGACATCACTACGATTGTGGTTCCAAGATGTAACTGCAGTAAGAGTTATATCATGCACTTTCTTAATCTGGAAATTGTAAGTAAGTATATTTTCCCACTTATAATTATACGAACGGTTGTCCTTAACTTGTGCCTTAATGCCGTCTGCCGTTTGATTTGCCTTATACCATTGAACAGACCCCTCTCCTGTGAAAGTGTTACTACGTGAATATCCCAAACTAGCACCAGCACGAGTAATAAAAGTCAGCCCTTTAAGAGGAGTGATTTCCAAGTAAGGATTAAAATAGACCTTAAGGTTTTGAGCCTGATTGCGGTACAAACTTTTATCCTCATTTAAAAGATAATTATATACTGTAGATGAAGGATCGGCAACAGGTTGCGGATTGATGCTTCCATCTTCATTATACAACGATCCAAGAGGATTTGACGCCATCAAAGTCTGTAAATCAGAATCAGCTTTATTTTGATGTACATAAGACAGTTGAGCATCAATGCCCACCTTCATCCACTTTTTAATCTTATGATCTACCCGGATTTTAGATGAATAAAGTTTATAGCTATCTTGTGCAAACTGCCCATCCTCATTAGAGAAGTTCAGAGAAAAATATGCCTTTGTCTTTTCCGTTCCACCAGCCACAGAAACAGAATAATTCTGTGTTACACTGGTTTTCAACAAAGCATCCACCCAATCTATATATTGGCCATTTTGATGTGCATTCCATTCAGCATCAGTAGTAAACAGATTTTTATCATCAGCAACCGAACTCCAACGTCCATCGCCAGCACCAACAGATGCATCTCTCAAGGTTTGTATATAACTTTCTCCACTACGCATCTCCGGAGTCCTTGACCAGCCGTTTACACCTACGTATGCATTAAAATTAACAATTGCTTTACCTTCCTTACCACCTTTAGTAGTAATTAAAATAACACCGTTCGCACCACTTGAACCATAAATAGCTGTCGAAGAAGCATCTTTTAAAACTTCAATGCTTTCAATATCATTCGGATTCAATGTAGAATAATCCCCCGGCATACCATCAATTATAAATAAAGGATTTCCGGAATCCTTCTGGAATGACCGGTTACCACGCAACTGCATCTTTACTCCCGAACCGGCCTGTCCCGATTCACGCGTAATATCCAATCCTGCCACCTTACCTTGTAAAGCCTGCATCGGATTTGAACTTGGATTCATCACTACATCTTCACTTTTTACAGAAGTGATAGCTCCTGTCAAATCGCGTTTTTTCATCGTACCGTAACCCACAACAACTACTTCATCCAATGCCTGTGTGTCCGAAACCATTTTCACATTGACCGGTCCGTTGCCTGTCACAGTCACCGTTTGTTCTTTGTAACCGATATAAGAAATGACCAGTTCTTTTCTTCCCGCCGGAAGATCGATAGAGAAGTTACCGTTAAAATCGGTAATCGTACCTGTACTTGTTCCTTTCACAACGATAGAAACTCCAATCAGCGGCTCCCCGCTTTCATCGATGATAGTTCCTTTCACAGTTTTCGTTTGTGTGACAACTTGCACCATAGTATTAGAAACTCCATCTTCTGCATAAACAGCGTATGACAGAGGGGCAGCCAATAAAGACAACCCTAAAATCATGGAAGCGCGTCTATGATAATTCTTCCATGCTTCAACAAATGCATTACATCTCATTCGTTCTAATTTAAAGTTAATATTAATTCTCGTTGTTTTGCAAAAACTATTCGATTATAATCTTAATTAAAGACGAATCTAATTTTAATACGTACTCACTTTTCATACCATATTTCTCCTATAAAATATATTTTCTCCATTAAATACGCAACTATATATTATACTTTACTTCAAGCAGTTCCAACAAAATCTCTGTTTTGTTGTTGAATAAAGAATAAAAAGTGTAAATTTGTACCTAGATGCCACTTAAACTAACCACATATTATCATGGGAAGGACATTCCTGAATTGCCGGGAAAAAACGCCTTCCATTCCAAAGAGTTATTTCAGATTTATGAAGCGACTCCGGGGTATACTCCTTTATTAATAGTGGCAACAGAAGACGGCAGACCTGTGGCACGCCTGCTTGCTGCCATCCGCAAAGCGAAAAAGTGGCTTCCCTCCTCTTTAGTGAAACATTGCGTAGTATATAGCGAAGGGGAATTTCTGGATGAGTCGCTTTCGACCAACAAAGAAAAGGCAGAAGAAATCTTTGGCGATATGCTCGAACATCTCACACAAGAAGCATCGCGTAGCTGTGTCCTGATCGAATTCCGGAACCTAAACAATTCGATGTTCGGTTACCGGGTTTTCCGTGCCAATGATTATTTCCCTGTCAATTGGCTGCGGGTACGCAATTCGCTGCACAGTATGAAAAAGACGGAAGACCGGTTCAGCCCGTCACGCATCCGTCAGATAAAAAAAGGACTCAAGAATGGAGCCAAAGTAGAGGAAGCACATACCGTGGAAGAAATACACGATTTCTCACGGATGCTGCACAAGGTTTATTCCTCCCGCATACGCAGATATTTCCCTGCCAACGACTTTTTCCGTCACATGAACGATATGCTAATCAAAGGACAGCAGGCAAAAATATTCGTAGTAAAATACAAAGAGAAAATCATTGGCGGTTCCGTCTGTATCTACTCGGGAGATGACGCCTACCTTTGGTTCTCCGGGGGAATGAAAAAGACATACGCACTTCAGTATCCGGGAGTGCTGGCCGTTTGGAAGGCATTGGAAGACGCCCGCCAACGGGGATTCCGCCACATGGAATTTATGGATGTAGGACTTCCGTTCCGCAAACACGGTTATCGTGATTTCGTTCTCCGATTCGGAGGAAAGCAAAGCAGTACCCGCCGCTGGTTCCGTGTCAATTGGAATTGGCTGAACAAACTCTTAGTCAAATTTTATGTCTAAATGTAATCTCAAGATTACAAAACAACTCTTCATACTCCTTCCCTACCATTTTTTCTGTTTAATAATCCAATAATTAAATGCAGAAATATTTCTTTATTAGGTAAGAAATGTCTTTCTTTGTGCTGTTTTATGCCATATAAGCACATGATTAAAACCAAATAAAAAAAGTATAGTTATGAAGATTTCACACATTGAACATCTGGGCATTGCTGTAAAAAGCATTGAAGAAGCCCTTCCTTACTACGAAAATGTATTAGGTCTGAAGTGTTACAACATTGAAACAGTGGAAGATCAGAAAGTAAGAACTGCTTTTTTAAAAGTAGGCGAAACCAAAATTGAACTGTTGGAGCCGACTTGCCCGGAGAGTACTATTGCCAAATTCATTGAAAACAAAGGTGCAGGTGTTCATCACGTTGCCTTTGCTGTAGAAGATGGCGTAGCCAATGCTTTGGCAGAAGCAGAAAGCAAAGAAATCCGCCTTATCGACAAAGCTCCCCGCAAAGGTGCCGAAGGTTTGAATATTGCTTTCCTTCACCCGAAATCAACTTTGGGCGTGTTGACAGAACTCTGCGAACATTAATCATAAACTCTAAAACCAACAAGAACTCATGAGTAATCAACTTGAAAAAATTAAAGAGCTTATTGAACGCCGTGCCGTAGCACGTATCGGAGGCGGCGAAAAAGCAATTGCGAAGCAACATGAAAAAGGGAAATACACAGCACGCGAGCGTTTGGCTATGCTGCTTGACGAGGGTAGCTTCGAAGAAATGGACATGTTCGTTGAGCACAGATGCACGAACTTCGGAATGGAGAAAAAACATTATCCGGGAGACGGTGTAGTAACCGGCTGCGGTACAATCGAAGGACGTCTGGTATATGTGTTCGCACAGGACTTCACTGTTTCTGCCGGTTCACTGTCAGAAACAATGTCATTGAAGATTTGTAAAATTATGGATCAGGCCATGAAGATGGGTGCTCCTTGTATCGGTATCAACGACTCGGGTGGTGCACGTATCCAGGAAGGTATCAACGCTTTGGCAGGTTATGCAGAAATCTTCCAACGCAACATCCTTGCTTCAGGTGTTATTCCGCAGATTTCCGGTATCTTCGGTCCTTGTGCCGGTGGTGCTGTTTATTCTCCGGCTCTGACCGACTTCACACTGATGATGGAAGGCACTTCTTATATGTTCCTCACCGGACCGAAAGTGGTGAAGACCGTTACAGGTGAAGACGTTAGCCAGGAAAACCTCGGTGGCGCAAGCGTTCACTCCACTAAATCGGGTGTGACTCATTTCACCGCCCAAACAGAAGAAGAAGGTTTCGAACTGATTCGCAAACTGTTGAGCTATATTCCTCAAAACAACCTTGAAGAAGCTCCTTATGTAGATTGCACAGACCCAATCGACCGTCTGGAAGATTCTTTGAACGATATTATCCCCGACAGCCCTACTAAACCGTATGACATGTACGAAGTGATCGGCGCTATTGTGGACAACGGTGAATTCCTTGAAATCCAGAAAGATTATGCAAAGAATATCATCATCGGTTTCGCCCGCTTCAACGGACAATCGGTAGGTATCGTTGCTAATCAGCCTAAGTATCTGGCTGGTGTGCTCGACAGCAACGCATCTCGTAAGGGTGCACGTTTTGTTCGTTTCTGCGATGCATTCAATATTCCTATCGTATCGTTGGTAGACGTACCGGGATTCCTTCCGGGAACAGGCCAGGAATACAATGGCGTTATCCTTCATGGTGCCAAACTGCTGTATGCTTACGGTGAAGCTACTGTACCTAAAGTAACAATCACATTGCGTAAATCTTACGGTGGTTCTCACATCGTGATGAGTTGTAAACAACTTCGTGGTGACATGAACTATGCTTGGCCAACAGCTGAAATCGCTGTAATGGGTGGTGCAGGTGCAGTAGAAGTATTGTACGCGCGTGAAGCCAAAGACCAGGAAAATCCGGCTCAGTTCCTTGCCGAAAAAGAAGCAGAATATACAAAACTGTTTGCCAATCCTTATAATGCAGCTAAGTATGGTTACATCGATGATGTCATCGAACCCCGTAACACACGTTTCCGCGTGATCCGTGCTTTGCAGCAGTTGCAGACTAAGAAACTGTCTAACCCGGCGAAGAAACATGGTAATATTCCGTTGTAATCCAACTTTTCACATTAAAACAAGAACGATTATGAACAAAACCAAAATCGGAATATTCCTTTCTTTGCTGTTGCTGATTGGTCTGACTTCTTGTGGAGAGCAAAAGTCGAACAATAAGCTGGTGCTAAACGAAATCCTGATAGACAATCAGAGTAATTTTCAGGACGATTACGGATTGCACAGCGCATGGATTGAAATATTCAATAAATCATTCGGTAGCGCCGACCTGGCAGCTTGCTTGCTGAAAGTAAGCAGCCAACCGGGCGATACAGTTACTTATTTTATCCCGAAAGGTGATATACTTACCTTAGTGAAACCACGCCAACATGCACTATTCTGGGCAGATGGCGAACCTAACCGTGGTACTTTCCATACCAGCTTCAAGCTGAATCCGGAAACAGCTAATTGGGTTGGTCTGTTCGACTCCGGCAAAAAGTTGCTCGACCAGATTGTAGTGCCCGCAGGCGCTCTCGGTCCCAATCAATCATACGCTCGTGTAAGCGACGGGGCAGCTGAATGGGAAGTAAAAAGTGGAAGCGGTGACAAATACGTGACTCCGAGCACCAACAACAAGACTCTTGACAGCAATTCCAAGATGGAAAAGTTTGAAGAACACGATGCTGATGGCGTTGGAATGTCCATTTCTGCCATGAGCGTAGTATTCTGCGGATTGATTCTTCTCTTTATTGCTTTTAAGATTGTAGGAAAAGTAGCTGTTAATTTGAGCAAGCGTAACGCTATGAAATCTAAAGGCATTGACAAGCATGAAGCTAAGGAACTGTCACAGGCTCCGGGCGAAGTATACGCTGCTATTTCTATGGCATTACACGAAATGCAGGATGAGGTGCACGACGTAGAAGAAACGGTGCTGACCATCACCCGCGTAAAACGCAGCTACTCACCATGGAGTTCGAAGATTTACACTTTGCGTGAAACTCCTCCCAGAAAGTAAGTCACCTTTTAAAAAGTAAAAACGATGAAAGAATATAAATATAAAATCAACGGTAACTCATATAAAGTAACCATCGGAGATATTGAAGACAACATCGCTCATGTAGAAGTGAACGGTACACACTATAAAGTAGAAATGGAGAAACAGCCGAAGCCTGTTGCGAAACCCGTGACAGTACGCCCGATGCCTAATGCTCCTGCTGCTCCTACTCAAGTAGTGAAACCGACCGCTCCATCTACCGGAAAATCAGGAGTAAAATCTCCGCTGCCGGGTGTGATCCTCGACATCAAAGTGAATGTAGGCGATACTGTAAAGAAAGGACAGACCATTATCATATTGGAAGCCATGAAGATGGAAAACAATATCAATGCGGATAAGGACGGTAAGATTACTGCCATCAACGTCAACAAGGGAGACTCTGTTCTTGAAGGTAATGACCTCGTAATTATTGAATAATATGGGAGACTTTATAAACTTTTTAGGAAATAACCTGGCCGACTTCTGGACATACACAGGCTTTGCCAATGCTACGGTAGGGCATGTAGTCATGATTCTCGTTGGCTTGGTATTCATCTATTTGGCAATAGCCAAAGAGTTCGAACCAATGTTGCTGATTCCTATCGGTTTCGGTATATTGATCGGTAATATACCTTTTAATATGGATGCCGGGCTGAAAGTCGGTATTTATGAAGAAGGTTCTGTATTGAATATATTGTATCAGGGAGTGACCTCCGGCTGGTATCCGCCACTCATCTTTTTGGGTATCGGTGCCATGACGGACTTCTCGGCACTTATCTCTAATCCAAAATTGATGCTAATTGGTGCAGCTGCACAGTTCGGTATCTTCGGTGCATATATGATCGCGTTAGAAATGGGCTTTGATCCGATGCAAGCCGGTGCTATCGGTATCATTGGTGGAGCAGACGGCCCGACGGCCATCTTCCTTTCTTCCAAGCTAGCACCTAACCTGATGGGAGCCATTGCGGTGTCCGCCTACTCCTATATGGCGTTAGTTCCGGTGATACAGCCGCCTATCATGCGTCTGCTCACCACCAAACACGAACGCGTTATCCGTATGAAACCGCCACGTGCCGTTTCTCATACAGAGAAAGTGATTTTCCCGATTATCGGTCTGTTGCTGACCTGCTTCCTGGTTCCTTCCGGTCTGCCTCTGCTGGGTATGCTGTTCTTCGGTAACCTGTTGAAAGAAAGTGGTGTAACCCGTCGTCTGGCTAACACAGCCAGCGGTCCGCTGATTGACGTTATCACTATCCTGTTAGGTTTGACAGTAGGTGCCTCTACTCAGGCTTCCGAGTTCCTGACACTCGACTCCATCAAGATCTTTGCCCTCGGTGCACTGTCATTTATCATTGCTACCGCATCAGGTGTGATCTTCGTTAAGATCTTCAACCTCTTCCTCAAGAAGGGCAATAAGATCAATCCGTTGATCGGTAATGCAGGTGTATCTGCCGTTCCCGACTCTGCACGTATCTCACAAGTTGTCGGTCTGGAATATGATCCAACCAACTACTTGCTGATGCACGCTATGGGTCCGAACGTAGCAGGTGTAATCGGTTCAGCTGTTGCTGCCGGTATCCTGTTAGGATTCTTAATGTAGGGACAAGGTGCCCCTGTCAGGCTTCCATTCGGAATGCCGGGACAAAATATTAGGTGCGGATATTGCTGTTTTAGATGCAATATCCGCACTTATCATTATGTTATCTTCTCTTATCATTCCGTTAATCTATTCCAAAAAGGCTACGAATAATTCGTAAATACGATATTTTTTAGCATCTTGCGTCTTTGTTACGACACACTAAAATAAATATTTATGAAACGGATTATTCTCCTCGCCTTCCTTTGTACCACCACCCTGGTGATGGCGCAGCGCATCAATCATGTTCAGGAAGCAATAGCAAACTACGATTACGAGGCAGCTCTCACTCTCATTGCCAAAGAAAAGCCGACAATTCCCCTACTCTTGCAAAAAGGTAAAGCACAACGGGGACTTGGGATGAATACAGAAGCACTTTCCACTTATCAGGAAATCATAACCAATGACACTGCCAATACCCGTGCATATATCGAAGCAGCCGAATGCTGCCGTTCATTGGCCAAATACCAACAGGCACTGAAATATTATGAACAGGCACTTGATCTGAATCCGGAAAACAAATATGTGCGTATTCAATACATCGGACTACTGCTCTCTTTACAGAAGTTTCAGGATGCTTTAGGAGAAAGTAGTCTGATGACAGAGAAAGACAGTTCCGCCATCGCCTTGCATCTGCAGGCCCAAAGTTTCGAAGGTATGGGAGAGCTTCTCCCCGCCACGGGGTGCTACTATAATATACAGGAGAAATACCCCGACGACTATCTTGCCGCCGCCAAGCTCGCCGCACTGAACATAGCCGGTTCTTATTTCAACGAAGCAATTGAAGCCACGGAGAAATATTGGCAGATTGACACCACCAACATCGCTGTCAACCGCCAGAATGCACTGGCATATTGTCTGAATAAGGATTATCCTACCGCTATCCAGCGTTATGAATACCTGGTGAGCCAGGGCGACAGTTCTTTTCATACCTGTTATTATCTGGGTATCAGCTATTATGCGGAAGAGAAATATTACGAAGCACATGACTTTCTGGAAGCCGCCCGAAAACATGATCCTGAAAACGTAAACCTGCTTTATTATCTCGGCCGTGCCTGCGCCAAGACTTCATGGAAGAAGTTAGGCGTAGAGTATCTCGAAAAAGCGCTTGATCTGACTATTCCCAAAGACAGTAATATGGTACGGCTCTATATTGGCATGACCGACTGCTACAAAATGGCACAGATGCCTAAAGAGCAGATTGAATCGATCAGAGAACGCTACCGGAAATACGATAAACAAAATCATAAGCTGCTCTATGATATGGCTTTCATTTATTTCTATTCGCTGAAAGACAAGAAAAACACCGAACGCTGTCTGGAAGCATTCTTAAAAACACGCCCGAAAGAAGATAAGGAAGAAGAAGCGAAACTAAACGAACGAGGCGAACTCGTTTTAGGCACTAAGAATTATTATAATGCTGCAGCCAACTGGCTGAAAGACATTCAAAGTAAGCAAAAGATAGAAGATTTCTTCTTGGGAGGAAATGTGCCCGCTCAGAAACCGGAATAAGCAGATAAAGGATATTACGTAAAAAAGGCTGCAACCGTCAAACGATTGCAGCCTTTCTATATAATAGGATAATCTGTGATTATTCAGCCAATTTGTTGTCTGAACCCAGCACATTAAGGATTTTGTGCTTGTACAGTTTTTCCATGTTGTCACGAGCCGGACCAAGATACTTACGTGGGTCGAATTCAGCTGGTTTTTCAGCGAAAGTCTTACGGATAGCAGCAGTCATAGCCAGACGAGAGTCTGAGTCGATGTTGATTTTGCAAACAGCAGACTTGGCAGCTTTACGCAATTCTTCTTCAGGAATACCGATAGCATCAGGCATTTCACCGCCGTATTTGTTAATAAGCTTGATATGGTCTTGGTTAACTGATGATGCACCGTGAAGTACGATTGGGAAACCAGGAAGCTTCTTGCCAACTTCTTCAAGAATGTCAAAACGAAGCTGTGGCTTCTGGCCAGGCTTAAATTTGTAAGCACCGTGGCTTGTACCGATAGCGATTGCAAGTGAGTCAACACCTGTTCTTGTAACAAAATCATATACTTCTTCAGGTCTTGTATAAGATGCGTTATCAGCGTCAACCTTTACATCATCTTCAACACCTGCAAGTGTACCAAGCTCACCCTCAACAACTACGCCGTGAGCGTGTGCATATTCAACAACCTTCTTTGTAAGAGCAATATTTTCTTCATATGGAAGTGAAGAACCGTCAATCATTACAGAAGTAAATCCACCGTCAATACATGCTTTGCAAGTTTCAAAGTCAGGACCGTGGTCAAGGTGAAGGGCAATCGGAAGACCTGTTTCTTCAGCTGCTGCCTTTACCATAGCAACAAGGTAACCGTGTGATGCATACTTTCTTGCACCTGCTGAACATTGAAGAATAACAGGAGCGTTAAGCTTCTTTGCAGCACGGGTAATACCCTGTACAATTTCCATATTATTTACATTGAAAGCACCGATAGCATATCCGCCTTCATATGCTTTTTTAAACATTTCAGTAGATGTTACTAAAGGCATGAAATATTCCTCCTTAAAATTGTTGTTCTGCTGAATTAATTATAGCACACTGTTTCTGTTTCAGTATATAATTTTTCTTAAATCTTTCGGCAGTTCGCGGGTAATCTCCAGCGGCAGATCACTGACAGGATGGATAAACTGCAGCCGATAGGCGTGCAGCGCATGCCTGCTTTGCGGGCCCGGTGTGCCGTAGAGATTATCGTTATAGAGCGGATGTCCTATATGCGCCAGATGGACGCGTATCTGATGTGTACGACCGGTAAAAAGCCGCAGACGCAGTAAGGTTTTATCCTCGCTTCTATGCAGCACCTGGTAAGATGTTTTAGCGTATTTGCCGTTTTCGCTTACGCAGCGTTCAATGATGCTGCCTTCCTTGCGGGCGATAGGCACTTCAATAATACCTGCATCTTGCTCTATACGGCCTGTAGCAATGGCAAGATATTCCTTGATGATTTCTCTTTGCGACAGCCAGAATTGGACTACCGGCTCTTTGGCAAAGATGACAAGACCTGAAGTATTGCGGTCAAGACGGGAAACCGGATGAATGCCGCAGGACAGATTTTTCTGCTGATAATAAGCTGCTACGTAGTCATACAGAGTACAGCCGCTTTCATTTACCGTCGGATGAATGAGCATACCGGGCGGCTTGTCGATAATAAGCAGGTAATCATCCTCATAGGCAATAGCGCCGGGGGACAGTGCAAAACTATCCATTAGTGCTGGATTTCTTCTTTGTCGACAATTTCTATATTATCCAGCTGTGCTTTTAACTGGCTGCGGATATTGCCGAGATATTCCTGATACAGTTCTTTTTGTTCGATTTGTTCTTCCAAAGTTAAGCCGGTGCTGCGTTTTTTGGCAGCCAGCTCGTTAATGCGTTTAATAAGTGCGTTTATTTCCATTTTAATCACTCCCTGCTTGCCATTATAGCAGAGGTACAGAAAGCTAACAAGGTGCTTTTGCGTTGACTGGGTCAGGTAATTGTGTTATTATGAATAAAGTGCTAATAAGATTAATTCGCACTCACTTTCTGCTGCAGTACAGCTGTGCTGGAGCTTATTTTATTTGAGGTGATTATATATGCGGCTGAAAAAATTTACCGTTGTTTTTTTATGCTTGCTGACTTTACT
>OLXJ01000980.1_pt1 | contig 12198 bp, 10 predicted proteins | sample 1644591 | NCBI WGS metagenome assembly OLXJ01 (sample SAMEA103958150, study PRJEB25191) | human gut metagenome | biome: human-associated habitat [ENVO:00009003]; feature: intestine environment [ENVO:2100002]; material: feces | place: Germany | collected 2013/2015 | reverse complement strand
TATTTTGATTTATGGACGAATTAAAAATAGAATATAATTCTTTGGATCTCGTACCTGTTGGTAAACTGCTTAGGAGTAGCCAATCTGAATGGTTGAGGTTTTATATACCCGCTTATCAGCGAGGATATAGATGGAGTGCTGAGCAAGTGGAACAATTGATTGATGACCTTGAAGAGTTTAAAACTCGTAGAGAGACTAATACAAATGCGTTCTATTGTCTTCAGCCTCTCGTGGTAAAGCCTGTTAAACAAGATAACATTGGGAGTCTTGAAGTAATTGATGGACAGCAAAGGCTTACCACAATTCTGCTCATTCTTCAAGTGCTGCGGCAGTTGCAATATGAAGAAGAGAGAGAAGAGGACGCCAAACCATATTTTGTGCGTTTGCCAAAAGATGCGTATGATATCAAATACGAGACTCGAAGCCATAGTTCGGAATGGTTACCTAAATTGAGCGCGACTCTCTTTTCTGATGAGATGTTTGAAGATTTTGATAATCAGAATTGTGATTATAGCCATTTTGCAGAAGTATTTAAGGCTGCATATAAAAGGCTTAAGAATGTTGATAGATATAGTTTTCAAACAATTCTGATAAATCACACCTATTTTATTTGGTATTTACCGCCTGATGGAGATGACAACAATGTTGAAATATTCGATAGACTTAATGCCGGGAAAATAGGGCTCAACAATGCAGAACTTGTGAAAGCCTTATTGCTTCAAAGCAGTAACATTCCGGAGGTGGAGCATACTGCAAATCGGATGAATATGTCTGACAGAGATGTTATTCAAAAGATTGCACTTGAATGGGATGACATTGAGCGCAGGCTTCACGATGATTCGTTATGGGGATTTATATATAGCGAAACTAACCATGGATTGGAATATGAAAGCAGAATAGAATATCTCCTCGATTTACAACAAAAGAAGACCTATAACGATAAGGAACAGCATTTTTTTACCTTCAATGCTTACCTTAATTCTTATCGCCAAATGATGAAAGACGGAGGATTTAAGGATTCTACACACCGACTGAAATGGGTAAAAAATGAATGGGATAAAATAAAAAATTTGTTCGAACTTGTTGTGGAATGGTATGAAAACCGACATCTATACCACAGAATAGGCTTTATTCTTGAATACAACTCTGGATATAATCTCAAGAGATTGGAATCCTGTTTACCTTCACTTAATCAGAGCGAACGTATTGAAACCCTTGATAAAATAATAAGAGATACGGTTAAGAATATCACATCAAGAAAGTTGTTTCATGGCAATAAAGAATTGTCGGAAATTCTTTTCTTGTACAACATATTACTTGAAGACCGTCGTCATAACGACACTGCTAGATTTTCTTTCGCAGATTATAAGCAAGTGCGTAAAAATACTGGTTGGGATCAAGAACATGTCGCCTCAAACCAAGACCATGAACCAGATGAAAACGAGCAGAAAGAATTGGCGACTGACTTGATAGAGCTTATTACTGGCAACAAACCCAAGTTTATGAATGTCAATAATGAAGAATCTTCCGGCTCACAAGTTCAAGATGCGAAAAAGCAGACGAAATATGAGCTTGATGTTGTTCCGAATTTATTGGATGCGGAAGAGGCTAAACTATGCGAACAATTGCTTTCTATTCTAAACCAACAAGTTGATACTAAATTGGAAAAAAATGAGTTAGATAAAATTTATGAGGCCATTTTCAAACACTTTAATGGGCATAAAGATCCATTGAAAGACTATTTTATTTCAGTACCGAAAAGAGAGAAAGATTTCATCTGGAATTTTGTATTACTTAATGCAAAAACAAACCGCAGCTATGGCAATCACATTTTCCCAGTGAAAAGGCGCAGAATCCTTGCTGATGAATTTAAGGTTTATACCCCAGTGGGGACTCGCAATGTGTTTGAAAAAGCCTACTCCCGCAAGATAGAACATTTTCTCGCTTGGACTAGAACCGATGCGAAAGCCTATTGGGAAGACATCAAACGCGTACTTAATCATTATGTTCAACTAACAGATATTGAATAATATGGCAACTGATATCAAGAAAACAAATGCTGAAGAGTTGTCTTATATGGATATAGTCCGTAAGGAGGGCAACATCAAGATACCTCTTATTCAGAGAGATTATGCCCAAGGACGACCTAGTAAAAAGGTAACAAGTATTCGAGAAAAGTTTGTAAAAGATCTTTATAACTCTATAATAACAAATACGCGATTTAATCTTGACTTCGTTTATGGAGCTACTGACGACAAGAGATTTATACCTCTTGATGGTCAGCAACGTCTCACAACCTTATTCCTCATACACCTTTATTTGGATGGATTGAGAGGTGAGCAGATAGAAAAACTGAAATTTCTTTTCACATATGAAACTCGTGATAGTTCGCGTCTATTTTGCGAAAAAATTGTTGCTAACCGTTATGAGTTATTTAGTATAGAGTCTTTAAGTGGTAAAGTAAATTCTAATGGAAAAGTGGTTAAACCGATTCCTTCATCCGTCATTCGAGACCAAGCGTGGTGGCTGAATAGGTGGAATGCTGATCCGACAATAGATGGCATGCTTCGTATGCTGGATACAATAGATTCAATCTTCTTTAAAAACTGGGAGAAAGCTGCTACTAATTTATTTTCAGTTGACCATAACACAATTTTGTTTCAGTTCCTTAAATTGGAAGATTTCTATGACCCAGACGATTTGTTTATAAAAATGAATGCTCGCGGTCTGCCCTTAACTGAATTTGAGATTTTCAAAGGAAAATGGATGGAACAAATCGAAAATTTTTATGCGCCAGTAGAAGTAAAAGACATGAAGTCGTTAATTGATGTGAGCTGGACTGATTTTCTTTGGCCTTTGCGTAAACAGAGGCCAGGACTTAAAAATATCGATCCATTCTTTCAAAATATACTCAAACTGATTATAGGCAATTCTTCTGCAAGTTTTTCAATCAAAGGGATGGATTTTGATATCCTTTTTGAGGCCAATAAGAAGGAATTATCATTTTCATATGGCAAGTATGTGGAAGAGTATAACGTCGTCTTCAATAAAGACATGCTTGACCGTATCAAGGAGGAACTTGATGTGATGTGCAATCCGGATTCCATCTTCACGAAATTTAGAACAAATGGTATTAAGAATGAGGGATGGATCGATTTAGAAAAAGAATGGAAGTTCTTTGTTATACAGGATAGGGATAATAATAATCCTAATTACAAGGGTAGAGTGTTTTTATACGCTTTATCTCGATTCTCTTCCCTTATTACAAGTACGAATGATAGCGAGGTGAATCAGTGGGCTCGACTCATAAGAAATCTTGTTGAGAATAATCGTTTTGACTCTTCAAACGATGTCGTGAAAGTAATTCAAGATATCGATGTAATACTTGTTGAATTGGTTGCATATTGTAAGGTTAACCAAGGTTTATCGCGTGTAAATGATTGGGTGGCTCAAAATACATTTACCCCTAAAGGTTTCACCAATTCTCAATGGGAAGAAGAAAGAATAAAAGCCGAATTGAGGAAAGATTCTGCTTGGAATATTGAGATAACGGAAGCCGAACGCCATCCATACTTTGATGGTAAAATTAGTTTTATCCTATGGTGTTCGGGGGAAATCGCCATACGGACTCCTTTTGACAACACGGCACTAAGAAAGAATATAGACAAATTCAAATTATATAAGGAGAAGTGCATTAAACTTTTTGATAAAGCCGGACAGAAAGATTCGGAAATCACATCTGAATTCCTTTTGGTTAGAGCCATGCTTTCCAAGGGTGACTATATGCCTCGACTTTCTTCAAATAGGATAAATGTATATAACAATCCACTCCATCGTGATTATTCATGGAAGGCTCTGTTCGGAATAAACGACAACACTCATGAAAAAGCGTTGAAAATCCTACAACAGGTTTTGGATGACGATAACTTTAATATAGTCAATGTCTCAGAATCTCTTAAAACAATTGTCAATAAACGAAAGAGACAAAATATGCCACTGTGGAGAAGACTTTTAACTTCTGATTACGGGGGCCAGATTCTCTCTTACTCTCGCCAAGGTTTCATCGCTTTTGATGATGGAAATGCCAACAATACCCTTATATATGGTTCGTCAAAACGTAGTGGGTATCATTCTGAATTGAACATTCTCTATCTCGAACTCTTGCTCAAAAAGTTCAGGCCGGATACCTCGTTATATGTCACATGGAATATGGGAACGGATATGGATTACAGTATCACAATAAATAAGGAAACAATTTCATATTGGAATGGTGTATGGTATAATGACAGTATTAAGATTTCTAATTTGTATGATTTAGTAAAATATATCAGGGATGTTATAAATTAATTGTGATGAAGTCAAAATAAATCGTTGTGATTTTATCATATATCTAAAGTGATAATAATGTTCAGCGTCATGAGATTGAGAGCTTTGTAGGAGCTATTGCAGGAACACCATCCAAGAAAGGAGTATTCATTACTACCTCTGATTATACTACTACCCTTTATACACATCTATAATCTTTTACAAATAGCTTGATTTGAAGATGTGATAAAGAAAAAAAGGTTAATAGAAGAGCCTATTATCGGCAAATCTATTCTCTGTATTTAACCTTTATTTTATCGATTTCTTTAAAAAATAGATGTGTATAAAGGGTAGATTATACTAAAGGTGCAATGGAGTATGTGGAAAGCCTTAACGGTTCACTAACTATTATCCTGATAAATGGTCAACAATTAACAGAATACATTTATGACTATGGTTTGGGATTGCAAACAGAGAAAGTCCTTAAAGTCATGAAGATGGATATGGACTACTGGGATGCAATGGATAATGTTTAACAATATTGTTGTACACCAACTTTTCTATCCAGTTTAATCTTGCATTCTGATTCAGTATGCGACATTTTACGCTCAATAGTAGATATTTCCGAATCACGGAGAGTATGAGCAAATACCTTTTTGATAAATGTGGCGGTCTGTAAGCGTGGCTTGCCGAAAGCCTTGCCGATATTCCATCCAAAGTGCATGATGTCAATGGTTTTTAACTGAGAATCAACCTTTATAGGTTCAACTTTAGGCAAAGTATCTGACAAGTAATATTCTGTAACATATCTACACAAGCGGTTAAGTGCCGTTTCATCAAGATAGAGAACTAAGGTTTGTTTCGTGTAAGCAATGACCTTATCAAGTTTTTCTTGTGATGCTCGTTCTTTCTCAGCCATAGCGTTTACACGGGAAATCTCATATTCTGATGGTTGATTAAGCACCTCAATAGGGATGTTGCTAATAGAGGCTGGAGGCACTTCCTCCTTTGGAAGTTCTACCATGTTTTCATTGGATTCTGAAAGCGAGGGAATAGAAACTTCTTCTGTGGTGTCAGATGTAGTTTCGATTTCTGGTTCAGATACAGAAACGATAGGTTCTGTATCTATGGTGCTTTCAATAAGTTCCTGATGCACTATTGAGGGTTCAACTGCCACTGCCTTATTGCGGTAGCACTCAAATCTCGTAAAGCATCTTTCTATTGTTGGGGAAAGGAGTTGCCTGAATGCCATTTGCAGATTGAGATAGATTGCTCCAATGACAATAGAGCATACTACAAGAATAAGGTAACTGCTGAACTCGTCCCAACCATAGTGAAGTACGGTCTGACGGGCTAAAACACCAATGATTGCGATTGTACCAAAAACAATCAGATGCAATGTTATATGTTCTATCTTTCTCTGTTCCATAGTGAGATGTATTAATCGTTTGTGTGCAAATATATAGGATTATTTTTGCGGAAAATCCATAGTTTTGCCTATCAATGGGCTTTTGACGATATATTTCATCACTTTTCACCACGTTACACTCCTAATAATAAGCGTATTGCAAATTTCTTGTTTTTGAATGAAAATAGTTGGGTAAATAGGCTTGTGTATCTTAAAAACAAAAATTATCTGCATCATTTTAGGTAAACAATGCAGATAATCAAGGGTATAGAGATATAGCTTATTAGCAATACAATGTATGGTTTGTATCCTTGCTGAGATATAACAGGAGGTTGTAATCTTGTTTACGAGCGACTTTGTTTATTAGCCATTTCCTAAATGCAACGGAATGCCCGGTGTCAATCTGATAGGATAGGATTATAACCATATCGAGATTATACACATCGGCATTGTTCCCATTCTCCAATTTGATGTACTTACAAACTTCATGGCTCTTTAAAACATTAGCTATCAAGATTCTCTTGATAGCTGCATGGATAGCTCCAGCCGTTGTATAAAACAAGTCTGCAAGTTCCCAAGTGGTCATCCATACTTCGCCATCAGAAATATGGATGCCTAGCCCTTTGTTGGTTATGATTCCTCGTTTCATAGTTATATCTATTTGAGTGATATTTTATTGGATGTTTCTCGCTTCTTGGAATTGACTAAATCGGCATAAATCTGAGTTGTGGAAACGTTCTTATGCGTTAGCATCTTTGATACTGTGTAAATATCTGTACCTAAGGATATTTGTATGACCGCATACGAATGTCTGAATCCGTGAAAGGTTATCGGCTTCGTTATTCCCGCTTTTTTGAGCCAGCTTTTCAGCGGATAATTAATCATACTTCGTTTCAACTCCTTGAATACTTTGCCTGTTCCGGGTGTGCCACATAGCTCGTAGGCTTCGTAACTGATGGGAAGTGTCGCTTCCGTTTGGGTTTTCTGGGTTCTGATACGCAAGCAATAACCTTGGTCGGGAGCGATGGTAAAGTCCTCCCATTGTAGGTTGAGAATGTCGCTGATGCGTAAGCCTGTCAGACAAGCGAATAGAGAAGCGGATTTCAAAACTGGAATGTCGCAAGGAGTGGCTGCGAGTTGCTTCACTTCGTCCAATGTCAGGTATTCTTTCTTCACATCTTGTGGTTCAATTTTATCAAGGTAATCATTGATGTTCTCCCGAAACCATTTGTCCCGATAGGCAATCTTCAAAAATCCTCTGAAAGTAGAGTAGTAGCCGGATGCCGAATTGAGGGATATGGGGCGGTTGCTGTGTTTGAGTTGCTTGGCGTTCAACAGGTACTCACGGAACTTTTTGCATAAGTCTACATTCACATCGCCAAAGGTGCATTGCCCTTTGACGAAGTTGTAGAAATGCTGATAGACGAATTGCCATTTCTGGTCTTTGTTCCGACACATCTTCTTGAAATAGGCGAGGAAATCGGCTTTTTGCTTGGTCTTATCCAAGAAACCAAATTCTTCATTGATGAGTGATTGTACCCGGATGCAACGGATAGCCTCTGCCTTGTTCAACATATCGTTGTTGAACTCCCGTTCCATTTCGTTTTTGGGGTGGGCATAGATGTAGATACCGAGGTATTCCCTGCGGCTCATCTGCATCGTTTCGGGGTTACGGACTGCCGGATAATAATCCAGATACAAGGAAATACGATTATTCCTAATCGCTCTTTGTCGAACTGTTACTTTTGTACACGTGTGTGACATACTGTTTAATATTTAGAGTTTTACATTTGTTTGGTGCAAAGGAATAGAGTGATTCAATGGTGGGTACATTCACCGATAAATAACTTATTCAATCTTTGGGGCGGCAAGTAGTTTATCCAATTCAAGTTTGGAGATAAGCGTGTATTTGCCTTTCTTGACCTTGTGGATATTATGGTACTTCGCATAATGATAGAGCTGGTCACGAGTAAGATTGAACTTTTCCATTGCTTCGGCCACCGTATAATATTGTGGTTCTTCGGGTGCTGCAATGCCCTTAGCTATATCTACATGCTTCTTGGAATAGTACACTATGATTCCCTCTTTCTTCTTCGGAATGGCATTCTTAGAAGCGAAACAGTAGATGGCGGATAAGGTCATACTGAATTTTTCCTGCATTTCCTGTGTGCTATACCATTCGGTAATGTCAGGATTCGGTGCTTTCTTGGCGAAGTAAGCGTCCATGTGTTTCTTACTCCAGTAGGTCTTACCACGATTGAAAGTCCGAGGGATGTTGTTCTTCTTGGCTACTAAGAATATCCATGATTCGTTTACATGATATTTCTCTTTGACTTCTGCGGTGGTGTAGAAGTCGGTGATAGGGGCTTTCTCTTTTGTTGGTGTATGGAATTCTGTTGGATTATTGAATAACACATCAATATCCTCTTTATTCAAAAGGTATTTGAAGCCCAAGCGAATGACCTTTAATTCACTACGTTTAATGTAACCGTAAACGGTTGGTCTAGTTACTCCGAGATAGATAGCCGTTTCGGTGATTGTAAGAAATGGTTTGTCTTTTATTCTTTCAATAGGCTTTTCTTCTATCTTCTTTTCTACGATTTGATTGTTTGCTTTGATTGCTTCATCACGCTTTCTCTTTTTATAGAGTGCGTTGGCACATTGCTTGGAACAACACGCAGTAGTTGTCTTTTGGGCGATAAACTCTTTACCGCACCAAGCACAAATTCGCTTAATTCTCAGGTTGCTGCTCATTTTAATTCATCTTTATTTCTCCGTTATTTCCGTAAAATCCCGTAAAACCGTGTAAAATGGCGTATAGTTTCTCTACTACCTTTCCACTTGATTTTCGAGCTTCAACAAGCGAGCAACAAATGCGGTACAAAAATGAGCTGAAAAAGCCCTATAAACGATAACCATCGCTTATAAGGCTAAAAAGAAAGGCGCTCAAAATGAACGCCTTGATAATCATTGATGATATATGCTAATCGTTGGTAATCACCACTTATTTGCCGATGCAAAAATGTTGAAAGATATTTTGAAGCACCATATCATTCGTAACCTCCCCCGCTATGTCCGAAATAAAGAAGATACACTCTCGTATGTCTTGCGAAAGAAAATCCCCGGAAATCTGCGAATCAAGTCCGTTTTGTACTCTATGAATAGCTTCCAAAGCTTTGTTTAAAGCTTCGTAATGTCTTACGTTTGTCACAATAATATCATTCTGTGTCACTGTAGGCAAGTGTGCAGCATCAATAAGCATTTTTTGTAGCTCACTTGTATTCTTCCGTTGTTTGGCCGAGATGAAAATAGATTCCGTAGATTCTTTGGGGAAGTCTTTTAATAAAGATAATACATTCTCTTTCTGTTTATCTTCAATCAAATCAGTCTTATTGAATACAACAATCAAATGTTTTCCTTCACAACGTGGAATTATTTTCTCCGATAACTGTTCAATTTGAGAAGCGGCATTCACAGCATCTACCATCCAAAGAACAATCTCCGCCTGATCCAACTTCTGAAAAGTACGTTCAATACCCAAACTTTCAATCGTGTCATTGGTTTCCCGGATTCCGGCGGTATCAATGAACCGGAAAGTGATTCCTCCGATATTGACAGTATCTTCGATTACATCACGTGTTGTCCCGTGAATATCACTGACAATGGCTTTATCCTCATTCAATAATACATTCAGTAAAGTCGATTTTCCGGCATTTGTTTCACCGATGATAGCTACGGGAACACCATTCTTAATGGCGTTGCCGACACTAAATGAATGAGCCAACCGCGAAATGACCTGTTCAATTTCATCTGCCAGTTTCCTTAATGCCGAACGATCGGCAAATTCCACATCCTCTTCGCTGAAATCCAACTCCAATTCAATCATGGAAGTGAAATTCAACAACTTGTTGCGTAGATCTGTCAGCTCTTTACTGAATCCACCCCGCATCTGGCTCATTGCCAATCGGTGAGTGGCAGCAGATGAAGAAGCAATCAAGTCCGCCACAGCTTCTGCCTGACTTAAATCCATCTTTCCATTGAGGAAAGCACGTTGTGTATATTCTCCCGGCTGGGCCATGCGGCAACCGTTTTTAATAAGCAACTGCATCACCTGTTGAAGAATATAAGTGGAACCATGACACGTGATTTCCGTGCTGTCTTCTCCCGTATATGAATGAGGAGCACGGAAAAGGCTGACGAGCACTTCATCAATCATCTCGTCTCCGTCATAAATACGCCCGAATGTCAAAGTATATGGTTTTTGTTCGCTCAATAATTTGCCAGCTTTGGCTGGCTTGAAGATGCTGCCGGTAATAGAAATAGCTTCCGGACCGGAAACGCGGATGCTTCCGATAGCACCGCCTTGAGCGGTAGCGATGGCACAGATAGTATCTTGAATCATTCTTTTTTCTTTTTGGATGAGCAAAGATAATTGTTTCTAAGTAAAAAACAGAAAATTGAGCACAACTTGTGCTTTATTTGTTTATATTTGCTGCCGTGCAGTGGTACACCAAACAAAATAAAACAATAATGCTTATGGAACCAGCGATTAATTTATATTCTTCCAATGAAAAGAGTGAACTCATACGGGAGAACTCACAAGAAATACTTTCTGTCCTTGCAGCTCATCAAATAGCTTTGTGGGAATATGATATCATTACGGGCAAATGCTCCTTTTCAAACGATTATTTTTTTACACTGGGATTAAAGGATGCCGGGATCATTTTTTGAAGATATAGATGATTTCTATCGGTTTATTCATCCGGAAGATATTGAATTCTATAAACAAGCCTTTGCAGAAATGCTTTCATCAGACTCTAAGACCTCACAAATTAGAGTTCGTTGTATAAGTGAACAAGGGAAAGTAATTTGGCTGGAAGATCATTTTCTGTCTTACAAAGAGAGTTGCGAAAGTCATCCGGGTAAACTGCTGGCATATACGGTGAACGTCACTTCACAATGCGAAAAGGAGCAACATATCAAATATCTGGAAGAGTATAATCGCAAAATAATTGAAGCATTGCCGGAATTCATTTTTATTTTTGATGATAATTTCTTTATTACCGATGTCCTGATGGCACCGGGAACGATATTGCTTCACCCTGTGGAAGTGCTACGCGGAGCAGATGGACGATCTATTTATTCACCGGAGGTTAGCGACTTGTTTATTTGGAACATTAGGGAATGTTTGCGTGATGGTAAGTTGAAAGAAATAGAATATCCGCTTGAAGTGGATGGAAGTCTGCATTATTTTCAGGCACGTATCGCCCCCTTTGAAGGAAACAGGGTACTTGCCTTGATACATGACATCGGAGACCGGATTCAGCGTTCGCAGGAATTGATCGAAGCTAAACGTCGTGCGGAAGATGCTGATAAAATGAAGTCGGTCTTTTTAGCTAATATGAGCCATGAAATTCGTACTCCGTTGAATGCTATTGTTGGTTTTTCGGAGATTATCGCAGTGACAGAAAGTGAAGAAGAGAAAATGGAGTATCTGGAAATTATTCAGAAAAACAGTAACTTGTTATTACAGTTAATCAATGATATTTTAGACCTTTCCCGTATTGAATCCGGCAAATCGGAAATGCATTTCCAGCAGGTTGAGATTGCAGGACTAGTGGAAGAAGTGGAAAAAGTGCACCAGCTGAAGATGAAGTCGAATGTAGAATTGAAAGTGATTCGTCCCGAAGGAGAATACTGGACTTCTACTGATCGTAACCGTGTGATGCAGGTATTGTTCAATTTCTTGTCGAACGCAATTAAAAATACGGAAAAGGGAAGTATAACTTTAGGCTTGAAACATGAAGGATCCTGGCTGAAACTGTATGTCAGCGATACGGGTTGCGGTATATCCAAAGAGAAACTCCCTCAAATTTTCACCCGGTTTGAGAAACTGAATGATTTTGTGCAAGGCACCGGATTAGGGCTTTCAATTTGTAAAAGCATTGTAGAACGACTGGGCGGCCGTATCGAGGTAACTTCAGAATTGGGGCAGGGGAGTACGTTTGCACTCTATTTGCCTTATCAGGAAGTACCGAAAGAAGTTGCTGAAAGAAGCCTCTCACATAAGAAGAACGTCGATGAGGATAAACGTAAAAAGATATTGGTGGTAGAAGACATTGAGTCGAACTTTGCCCAACTTAATATTCTTCTGAATAAGGAATATATTATTTCATGGGTACGCAACGGACAGGAAGCCATCAATAGTTTTATCCGCGAAAAGCCGGATTTGATTCTGATGGATATTCGTATGCCGATCATGGACGGTATTCAAGCCACTGAAAAGATTCGTACTATTTCTCTGACTGTGCCTATTATTGCAGTGACCGCGTATGCTTTCTATACAGAACAGCAACAGGCTATTCAGGCAGGATGCAACGCTGTTATCTCAAAACCCTATTCTTTGGAAAGGTTGAAAGAGACAATAGAATCTTATATCGGATAATTAATTTTCTAAAAGAGAACTAACATTCTGAATGTTGTAG
>OLXJ01000973.1_pt1 | contig 12249 bp, 10 predicted proteins | sample 1644591 | NCBI WGS metagenome assembly OLXJ01 (sample SAMEA103958150, study PRJEB25191) | human gut metagenome | biome: human-associated habitat [ENVO:00009003]; feature: intestine environment [ENVO:2100002]; material: feces | place: Germany | collected 2013/2015 | reverse complement strand
GGCGGTCAGGGTGAATAGCCCGGCGGTGGAGCGGAAGCGGTATGTATCTTGCAGGTAAAATCCGTATCGTTTGCTGTCCGTTTCGTTGCGCGAACGGAGGGTGTAGAAGAGTTCTGGTCCTTCGGAAGTTTGTGGCATGGAGTATCCGGCAGAGTCGCGCATTTCCCATTCGCGCATCCGGTCTTTGATGCGCTCCCGTTTGAACTCCGCACCCCATTGCAGGGAGTGGCTTTTCAGTCGGTGGCGGCCTGTGATGGAATGACTTTGTACTTCTGCGGTAAGGTAATTGCGGGCATGTTCCATGTAAGTTCCCACGCCGATGGTTTCGGAAGTTTCCTCTTCGTTGGTAGTGCCGTCTACTTGCGTTCCGCTGTCCAGGGAGTTCAGCCAGTATTGCCCGGTGATGTCGTACGTTTCCTGTTCTTTCGTGTGGAAGGCGGAAGCTTGCAGGGTCAGGCTGTTCTGTTCGTTCAGCCGGTAGGTGGCGTAGGCGGTTCCGAACAGGGTGCGGAATAAATCTCTCTCCTGTCCTTCAAAATAGACTTTAAACTCACGTACATTGCTGAGAGTGCCGAAGCGGGTGTAGCGGTCTTCCGGCTGGAAGTTATAGCGGTTTTCTGAAATATTGCCGATGACACCTACTTCCCAACGTTTCGAAGGTGTCCAGTTCAGATAAGTCTGATAGTCGATATAACGCGGGTCGTATTCTCCTTTTGTATCCAGCGTGCCGAGCAGATATTGGTTGGTTTTATAACGGATGCCGTTTGTCCAGGTTAGCTTCTTGGTGGCAATTCCTACGTATGCTGAGGCTCCCAACAGGCTGACGGAGGCACTTCCTTCCAACCGTTCGGGTTTCTTGTAAGTGATGTCCAGCACGGATGACATTTTGTCCCCGTACTTGGCTTCATAGCCTCCCGTGGAGAAGCCGACGGATTGCACCATATCGGGATTGATGAAACTCAATCCTTCCTGTTGCCCGGAACGGATCAGCAAGGGACGGTATATTTCAATGCCGTTGACGTACACCATGTTCTCGTCGAAACTACCGCCGCGTACGTTGTATTGCGAGCTGAGCTCATTGTTGCTACTCACTCCGGCCTGCGTGGCTATCACGGCTTCTATGCTTCCGCCCGAAGCGTCGGGGGCCAGGCGGTTTTGTTTGGTTTCTATCTGTTGGATGGTTCCGGTTTGCCGGCGACGCTCTGTTACGCTCACTTCGCCCAGTTCAAAGTTCATCGGGGGTAAGGTTATGTTCAGACTGATATTTCCCTGCGGACGTACTAATTTTCGTTTGCGGGTTTGGTACCCCAGCATGGAGAAGATGACCGTTACGCTGTCCCGGCTTTCGAATTTCAGTGAATATCTCCCTTTCAGGTTGCTGACTGTGCCTATAGCCGTCCCTTCCAATCGTATTGTTGCCAATTCAATCGGATTGCCATTTTCATCCGTAACCGTTCCGCCTATCTTGACTGTTTTTTGGGCAAGGGCGGGAGTGGAGAATAGTATTATAAGAGCTGTCAGTAACCAAAAATGTTTCATACCTTTTCTATAACGGAGAAACTTCCCGAAACGTATATCAGGAGGTAAAAAAGAGCTTTTAACTTTGCTTCTTTATTTTTTATAGGTTCGTGTCACATATGTTACAACTCCAATCCGTGTTTCGTGCTATCTTTGCAGAAAAAAATAGATTATGGAACAATTACATGCTCATGAAGTCCTTCACATGATGGAAGGCAACAGTTATTCGGAATCATCATTAAAAGAGGCAATCATCCAGAAATTCGGTGAGCATCAACATTTCTATACTTGCTCGGCAGAAGATATGGATGCGGATAAATTGATAGAGTTTCTGAAAGCGAAAGGTAAGTTTATGCCTGCTGATGATGGATTTACGGTGGATATAACGAAGGTTTGCAGTCATTGATGCTGATAACTTTAGTTCACAGTGGTATGAAATAGGTACGCGGACTACGCAGATAAAGCGGACCTATTTCATTATTACACCAGAAAGGACGGAAACCAGTCAACTTTCCCTCAAAATGGAAAAAAATAGAATCCGTCTCTCTTTTTGTAAAATAATGGAAAAATCTTATATTCTCTGCTTACAGGAAGTTAAGAGTTTGTGAACAAGAAGTTAACTCCTTGTCGACAAACTCTTAACTTCTTGCTGATAGAAAACGGAATTCTTGTACCTTTCTGATAATCAATAATTAAGCATCGACTTCGAAGTGCCGTTTTGTAATTATAGTTGCCCATGTATTCTGCATGCCCCTTCCACTTTGCATGTCTTTTTACTTTACGCTTCTTTTTGCTTTACATACTCTTTAACTAGCTCTTACATAGTATTTTCTTTAGCTTCGGATGCTTTACTTTTGTGTGCCTACAGCTGTGGTTTATGTGCTTCACAATTGTAAGTGTACTGCTTCACTAATGTGAAGCTCCTGAACCACATATGTGGACATGCTGAAACATCGTTTGTCAATGGAAGAAATATAGGTTGTAAACAGAAGAAACATAGGCGGTTAGTGAAAGAAATGTAGGCCGGTTGACGTAAGATTGTGATGTACTGAACGGATAAAGGCGTATACCAAGCAAAAAAATGGCATACCCTCCATACTTTTCCTCATAAAAACAGCATGAAAATAGCTGGTTACCAAACAGCCATTTTAAGCATCTTACATGATGTATTTGACAGATTATAAGCGATATATATTCATTTTACTTGGTGCAAGCAAATTTGCCTACACTTTATTTCTATTTGCTGCCACCACCGCTCTAACCCCGATGAACAAGGAGATACAAGACATGAGTGCAAGCGTGTAGGGAAAGGTATGAATAAACTTTTTGTAACGGGGCTTTATGTATGCAACAAAAAAGATTTGAATACACATCTACAATAAAACAATTTGTACCTTTGTAGCCGAATACAATATTGAAACTATGGGAATTGTAATAGGAATAGACGTTGGCGGAAGTACTACAAAAATTGTAGGAATCAACGGAGAACAGATACAGTCACCGATGTTTATCACTGCGACTGATCCGGTTACTTCTTTGTTCGGGGCTTTCGGGAAGTATATTTATGATAATGGTATTCAGCTTTCGGATATAGAGCAAGTGATGCTGACAGGTGTGGGTAGTGCATTTGTAGATAGTCCGTTGTATGGTTTACCCACGGACAAGGTCGATGAGTTTATAGCCAATGGGTTGGGTGCACGTCATGCCACGGATATTGACCAGCTGATCGTGGTAAGCATGGGAACGGGTACTTCTTTCGTAAGAATCAACGGAGAAAAGATAGAGCATATTGGTGGTATGGCAATTGGCGGAGGTACTTTGCAGGGACTTTCCCGCTTGTTGTTGAAGACGCATGATTTCAGGCAGATTGCAGCAATTGCCGAGAAAGGCGACATTACCCGTGTAAACTTGCAGATTGGAGATATTTGCAATCATCCTTTGCCGGATCTTCCGGTGCATGCCACTGCTTCGCTGTTCGGAAAAGCGGATAGTAACGCTTCGCAGGAAGATATTGCAAAAGGGATTATTTATATGGTGCTGCAAACGATAGGTGGTGCAGCAGTGCTGTCTGCGCTGAATGGTCCTATCAGAGATTTCGTATTGATCGGTAATCTTACTAAATTTCCGCAATGCCATGAGGTTTTTCCGAATATGGAAAAGATATATGGGGTGCGCTTCCATATTCCGCCCTATGCGGAGTATCGGACGGCGATAGGGGCGGCACTGGCATATTTATCTAAGCATTAGCAGCCACTTCCATACAGGGATTACTTCTATTCTTGAATGATTATCCATTTGCAGCACACTTTCTTCATCGAAAGTGATAACGAGAAAACGTTTGCAAGGCAATACCTTGGACAGTTTTATTAATGCATCCGTTTCCCGTTCCCTGGTTTCCAAGTCTTTTATATTATATGATACCTGTATGGCCCATTCTTTTTCCGGAATATAGAAATCGACTTCTATCCCTTTATTATAAAAGAATACAGCATCTTCTTTCCCGAATTGGCGAATCAGGCTGATTGCTACCAGATTTTCAAGCAAAGATGTATTTCCGTCTATCAGGAATAAATTGAGTATTCCGTTATCTGTGAAATAATATTTGCTGTTGCTTTCTTTCTCAGCCAGTTTAGCGGCAATATTATTGATGCGTTGAAGAAGCCAGGCCGACTCTGCATATTCAACGTATTTTATGGCAGAAGTTGTGCTGAGTTTGCTGCCCGTAGTGGATACTATATTGGCTATACGGTTGAAAGATATAGGTTGTTTTATGCTTTCCGCCAGTTTTTTAATCATAATCTTCAGCCCGAAAGTGTTCGTTATGGCATTTCTGGCAGCGATATCTCCTAAATATATCTTTTGATATACGCTGGTGAGATAGTTCCTTTTTGCTGCAAGAAGTGCACCTTCGGGGAAACCGCCATTATGGAAGTAGTCAATAAAACGGTTCATTACGGCAGCTCTGGATTCTGTACCCAATAGAGACAGCTCGTCATAAGCCGTGTGGTGGACTTCCAGAAATTCCGGGAAACTGTAAGGATATACATTGATTGTAATATACCTGCCTCCTAATGTCGTTTGTATGTCACTACTAAGCATTTTGGCATTGCTTCCGGTGATGTATACCTTATATTTTTCATCCGCTAAGCGTCGGGCAAACTTTTCCCAGCCTTCTATATTTTGTATTTCGTCGAGGAAAAGTATAGGCCTCTTTCCATACATTTCGAGGTGAGCTTCAATGATGAGGTTGAGCTCGGAAATTTGCAATCCGTCTAAGCGTTCATCTTCGAAGTTGATATATAACATACTGTCCCATCCAACGCCTTCAGTGAGTAATTGCTGGATGCGTTGATAGATCAAGAAAGATTTTCCGGCGCGCCTGATGCCTATAAGTACATAATTACCGAAATCTTCAAAATGAAAGTCTCTCTTGAAGACCTCGTAACGCTGAACCTCTTTCTGATTGTCCAGCATGACTGATTTTAATAGTTGCTTATCCATACTGTTTAATCTGCTGGATAAAAAGCAAGGTGGTTTATCCAATCTGTTGGATGAAACGGTGGTGTTTTTATCCAATCGTTTGGACAAAGATACTTAAAATCCTTTTAGGAAGCAATAAAGCAGTCTAAAGTTTATGCTTATGTTTCAGAAAAATACGGTGAAAAGCTTGACTTCGGCTTTTGTATGTAGTATATTTGTATCCGTAATCTTAACTCATATTCAATTTTAAATTAGCATAAGAGGAGGAGCATTGCTTCTCCTCATTTCTGTATCCTCCCTTTTCATGCTTCCTGAATACCACACTCCAATACTCCCGATGCCACACCTCAGTTTCCCGAATGCCACACCTCGGCAGGTGAAATGCCACAGGTTTCACCCGCTAACATGTGGCATTTGGAGGATTAAAGTGTGGCATTTGTCTTGTTTACATGTGGCAAATGCATCGTCTGTTTGTGGCAAGCGCATCATCTGTTCGAGTGCAACAGATCATCTGTTTAAGGTAAACAGACAGTCTGTTCCGTAAGTGTGCCAGCAATGCAGTCGGCTATCTAAATTCGCTTAGAGGAGTTAATAATATGTAAATCTGCTCTTGACAACAATTCGGTTTTCAAGTTCGCAACGGTTCCTCTTCCAACAGCCATTTCCAAACAGGAATCACATGAATAGAGACACCGCTTTCGTGAGTAATAATCCGTTCTTCATCTCGTGTAATAATACACATATTATCCATTGGAAAAACACGGTTTAGCTTGATGAGGCCTTCCACTTCTCGCCGACAGGTTGTTTCATCCATCAGAGAGTAGCTGACCTGAATAGCCGTTTTTGCTTCCGGTATGACGAAATCCACTTCTATGTTTTGGTTGTAGAAGTAGAGCTGGGCACCGTATCTCTTATATAAATGAATAGCGACGATGTTTTCTAAAAGAGAAGTATTGCCATCAAGCAAAAAGATACTCAGTAAGCCATTGTCTATAAAATAATGCTTCATGTTTGAATTGCGCTCGGCAAATTTGGCGGCATAGTTCTCTATAGGGAATATGAGGCAGGATTCTTTTAAATAACGGATGAACTCGATGACGGTTGCTTTGCTTATTTTTATGCCAATAGAACTGATTAAGTTAGCCAATCGTGTATATGAAACAGGTTGCTTGACATTCTCGGCCAACCTTCGCACCAGTAATCCCAAAGCTTCTTCGTTTCGAACTTTGTTTCGCACAATTAAATCGCTGAAGAATATTTTACTGTAAATGTCATTCAGCCAGACTCTTTTAGCTATGACATCGGTTAATTCAGGAAAGCCCCCATACAGGAAGTAGTCATTGAAGGCCTTGCTTACTTCGGCAGCTTGTTTGCCATACATCCAGTTCTTGGATAAAATGATATCCCGGGCATTCAGATATTCAGCAAAGGAATAAGGATAGACATCTTTATTCCAGAAACGTCCCCCCAATGTAGTGGCAATTTCCCGGCTCAGCATTTTGGCATTGCTACCGGTGATGTAAATGTTATACTTCTGGTTTGCCAGGCGTCGGGCAAAGTGTTCCCAACCTTCGATATTCTGTATCTCATCAAAGAAAAGTAAAGGACGCAAATCAAACAGGCTATGATATGCTTGCAGGATTAGGTCTAAATCATCCGCTGTCATTTGTCGGAGGCGCTCATCGTCAAAATTGATATAAACAATTTCATTGATGTTATGCTCTTCGCGTAGTAGTTGCTGGATGCGCTGATAAAGTAAATAGGATTTTCCGGCTTGTCGGATACCTACGAATACGTAGTTCCCCTTCTGCTCAAAAAAGAACGGACGTTCTGTCAGAGAAATTTCATTCACGAACTCCTGACCCTCTATGATGATTCTGCGGATTACTTCTCTTTCTACCATAAGAACATGAATTATGTAAGAATTGATGGCAAATATAATACTTTTGTTTTGTATGCAGAACGAATTTTATGCTTTTTTGTTTCCTATACAAAACACCTTAGGCTATACTACCGATTGTTCTATACCGTTCGGATGTAAAAATACCAAGAAATTTCAGATGGAACTTTTTGCTCTTCAAGAAAATACTCCTATCTTTGCGCCCGAATTTATGAGCTAATATAATGTCTCACTCAATTAATTATTAAACAACTTATTTTATTTAATGGAAAACTTAAAAAATGTAGCGCCTGTTGAAGACTTCAACTGGGAAGCTTATGAAAACGGTGAAGCCGTTACAGGCATGAGCCACGAAGCTCTTGAACAAGCTTATGACAGTACACTGAACAAAGTAAATGACCGCGAGGTTGTGGACGGTACTGTTATCGCAATGAACAAACGCGAAGTAGTTGTTAATATCGGCTACAAATCAGACGGTATCATTCCTTTGAGTGAGTTCCGTTACAATCCTGAACTGAAAGTAGGTGATACTGTAGAAGTATACATTGAAAATCAGGAAGACAAAAAAGGACAGTTGATCCTGTCACACAAGAAAGCACGTGCAACTCGCTCTTGGGATCGTGTGAACGCTGCTCTTGAAAACGAAGAAATCATTAAAGGCTTTATCAAGTGCCGCACTAAGGGTGGTATGATTGTTGACGTATTCGGTATCGAAGCATTCTTGCCGGGTTCTCAAATTGATGTTAAGCCTATCCGCGACTACGATGTATTTGTAGGCAAAACAATGGAATTCAAAGTGGTTAAAATCAACCAGGAATTCAAAAACGTTGTTGTATCTCACAAGGCTCTTATCGAAGCTGAACTGGAACAACAGAAGAAAGAAATTATCGGTAAACTTGAAAAAGGACAAGTTCTTGAAGGAACTGTTAAAAATATCACCTCTTACGGTGTATTCATCGACCTTGGTGGCGTAGACGGTTTGATCCACATCACTGACCTTTCTTGGGGACGTGTTAGCGATCCGAAAGAAGTGGTTGAACTGGATCAGAAACTCAACGTTGTTATCCTTGACTTCGATGACGAAAAGAAACGTATCGCTCTTGGCTTGAAACAACTGACTCCGCACCCATGGGATGCGCTTGATACTGACTTGAAGGTTGGTGACAAGGTGAAAGGTAAAGTGGTCGTTATGGCTGACTACGGTGCATTCATCGAAATCGCTCCGGGCGTAGAAGGTTTGATCCACGTTTCAGAAATGTCTTGGAGCCAACACCTGCGTTCTGCACAAGATTTCATGAAGGTAGGCGACGAAGTAGAAGCTGTTGTGCTGACACTTGATCGTGAAGAACGTAAGATGTCTCTGGGTATCAAACAACTGAAACAAGATCCATGGGAAACTATCGAAGAAAAGTATCCTGTAGGTTCTAAGCATACTGCAAAAGTACGTAACTTCACTAACTTCGGTGTATTCGTAGAAATCGAAGAAGGTGTTGACGGCTTGATCCACATCTCTGACCTTTCTTGGACTAAGAAAGTAAAACACCCATCAGAATTTACTCAGATTGGTGCTGACATCGAAGTTCAGGTATTGGAAATCGACAAAGAAAACCGTCGTTTGAGCCTTGGTCACAAACAACTCGAAGAAAATCCTTGGGATGTATTCGAAACAGTATTCACTGTAGGTTCTGTACACGAAGGTACTATCATCGAAATGTTGGATAAGGGTGCTGTTGTAGCTCTTCCTTACGGTGTAGAAGGTTTCGCAACTCCGAAACACCTTGTAAAAGAAGACGGTTCACAAGCACAGTTGGATGAGAAACTTGAATTCAAAGTGATCGAGTTCAACAAAGACGCTAAGAGAATCATCCTGTCTCACAGCCGTATCTTCGAAGATGTAGCTAAGGCTGAAGAAAGAGCAGAAAAGAAAGCTGCTTCTGGTGCTAAGAAGTCATCTTCTAGCAACAAGAGAGAAGATTCTCCGATGATCCAGAACCAGGCTGCTTCAACTACGCTGGGCGATATTGACGCTCTTGCTGCATTGAAAGAACAGTTGGAAGGAAAGAAATAATAAGAAGTATTTCCAGATAAATAAAAAGGCGTTCCGGTTATTCGGGACGCCTTTTTGTGTTTACGGATATGATGTCGTATGAAAGAGGAACTGAATTTTATATGGATAACAGGGATGATAGAGACAGTCTATTGTAACTTTTTTCTTTATTCTTTGCAAGATTGAATCTGAAATACTCTATCTTTGCATGAAATGGAAAAATTTGAGCTACATATATTAGGATGCGGTTCCGCTTTGCCTACCACGCGCCATTTCGCGACGTCTCAAGTCGTGAACTTGCGTGAAAAGTTGTTTATGATCGACTGTGGAGAGGGTGCGCAGATGCAGTTGCGCCGCTCCCGGCTGAAGTTTTCCCGTTTGAATCATATCTTCATCTCTCATTTGCATGGCGACCATTGCTTTGGCTTGCTGGGGTTAATTTCTACATTCGGGCTGTTGGGCAGGACTGCCGATTTGCATATCCATTCCCCGGAAGGACTTGAAGAACTGTTTGCTCCGATGCTTGCCTTCTTTTGTAAGACGCTGACGTATAAAGTACTCTTTCACGAATTTGAAACGAAAGAACCGGTACTTATCTATGACGACCGTTCGGTGACGGTAACTACGATCCCCCTGAAACATCGTATCCCTTGTTGCGGATTCCTGTTTGAAGAGAAGCAACGCCCGAATCATATAATCAGAGACATGGTGGACTTTTACAAAGTTCCTGTCTACGAGTTGAACCGGATTAAGAACGGGGCGGATTTTGTCACTCCCGAGGGAGAAGTGATTGCAAACTCCCGCCTGACACGTCCTTCGGCTCCGGCGAGAAAATACGCTTATTGTTCCGATACAATGTATCTGCCTAAGATTGCTGGACAGATAAAAGGAGTGGATTTACTTTTCCACGAATCAACCTTTGCACAGACGGAACAGGCACGTGCCAAGGAGACTTACCATACAACGGCTGCGCAAGCTGCCCAACTGGCTTTGGACGCAGAGGTGAAACAATTGGTTATCGGACATTTCTCAGCTCGTTATGAAGATGAATCGGTATTGCTCAATGAAGCGGCGGCTATCTTCCCGCAAACGATATTAGCGAAAGAAAATCTATGCATTGACGTTGACGGAGGAACTGCGCATGAAAAGTAAAAGACTTCTATGGGGTATGGTGATAGGATTGATAGCTTGTCTGGCAGCCTGTAAAAAAGAGCAGCCTCAATCTCCGATACCCGATTCTCCGGCTTCCTTGCAGAAGTTGTTCAATCCCGCTTATCAAATCAGTACGGACAGCATACACCGGATGATTCGCTCATATCTGGACGAGAATAAACAGGTTACTCCCTGGGACTCGGCTCTAGTAGCTTATTATCAGGAGAAAGATGAATTCTTCTGGCTGAATGATTCTCTGGTATCCGATAAACCGGCTACACAGCCAGCAGACTCTCTGTTATACTGGTTAGGAAATATCTCGAAACATGGCATTCATCCGGGGCTTTACCTTACAGATAGTATTCGTAACGATTTGGAGCAAATACGTACCTTGCAACTGCAAGGGAAAAAGACAATGAATCGCTTGCTGGCCGACGTGGAATATCGGTTGACATCTGCTTACCTGTCCTATGTTTGCCGACTGAAGTTCGGCTTTCTGCCTCCCGAACGGAGGTGGAACGATTCGATCGATCGGATTCCTTTAAAACGCTGCGACAAAGAGTTTGCATTGGCAGCTCTCGATTCTCTGCGGATAGATGCAAATGCGGCTTTCCGACGGGCGCAACCTTCCTCTCGGTTTTATAAAAAGATGCAGGAAGAACTGGAACGCGTGAACTCTTGGGGCGAAACGGATACGACAGATTATTACCGAAACTGCCTGCTGGTGAATATGGAACGTGCGCGTTGGCAATATGCATTGGAGAAGGGAAAGAAATACGTGGTTGCCAATACGGCCGCCTTTATGCTGCAAGCTGTCAACGAAGAAACGGATTCCATTTTGGAAATGCGTATTTGTGTGGGAAGTGTGAAGAATAGGACTCCGCTGTTGTCGAGTAAAATCTACTATATGGAATTGAACCCATATTGGAATGTTCCCCAAAGTATTATCAGGAAAGAGATTATCCCTACTTACCGCAGGGATACGACATACTTTACCCGTAACCGGATGAAGGTATACGATAAAAATGGCACGCAGGTAGATCCGCATAGCATTAAATGGGCGAAGTATGCAGGAAAAGGCGTTCCTTATACGGTGAAACAGGATAATAAAGCCGGTAATTCGTTGGGGCGTATTATTTTCCGTTTCCCGAACCCTTATTCCGTTTATTTGCATGATACGCCTTCCAAGTGGGCTTTCAGTCGGAAGAACCGCGCAGTGAGTCATGGTTGTGTCCGTCTGCAAAAAGCGCTCGACTTTGCATTCTTCCTGCTGAAAGAGCCGGATGAATTGTTGGAAGACCGTATCCGCATTGCCATGGATATCAAACCGGTAAGCGAGGAAGGAAAGAAATTGCCTATCAGCGCGGCTTACCGTGAACTGAAGCATTACAGCCTCGAACAATACATACCTTTATTTATAGATTATCAAACCGTCTATCTGTCGGCCGATAATAATATGCGGTATTGTGAGGACATTTACAATTATGATCCGTCTTTATTAGAGGCGATGAAAAGCCTGAATTTGAAACCATAAATAAAAACATACAGAAAACGAGAGACTATGACACCTTACAATGAACCCGAGGTTCTGAAACTTCTCCAGGAGGAGAGTACGCAGCGGAAAGGCTTCGAAATAATTGTGGCGCAATACAGCGAACAATTATACTGGCAAATCCGCCGAATGGTGCTCTCGCACGAGGATGCGAACGACCTCCTGCAAAATACTTTCATCAAGGCATGGACGAATATCGACTACTTCCGTGCCGAGGCGAAGTTGTCTACCTGGCTCTATCGTATTGCGCTGAATGAATGTCTTACTTTTCTGAACAAGCAGCGTGCTACAACGACCATAGCTATTGACGATCCCGAAGCGATGATTGTGCAGAAACTGGAAAGTGACTCCTATTATTCAGGAGACCAAGTGCAGTTGCTCTTGCAAAAGGCATTGCTGACTTTACCGGAAAAACAGCGCATGGTGTTCAACCTGAAATACTATCAGGAGATGAAGTACGAAGATATGTCGGAGATCTTCGGAACATCGGTCGGAGCGCTGAAAGCATCGTATCATCATGCGGTGAAGAAAATAGAGAAGTTTTTAGAAGAAATAGATTAAACCTTTTAAATTGGACGTTGTCTAAGTAAAAGAGAGGAG
>OLXJ01000946.1_pt1 | contig 12551 bp, 10 predicted proteins | sample 1644591 | NCBI WGS metagenome assembly OLXJ01 (sample SAMEA103958150, study PRJEB25191) | human gut metagenome | biome: human-associated habitat [ENVO:00009003]; feature: intestine environment [ENVO:2100002]; material: feces | place: Germany | collected 2013/2015 | reverse complement strand
AATTTCACCGGACAGGCAGCGAGCGTATGCCGTCTGCTTCGGAATGATCGGGTGGTTTTCAAGAAGCTTCTTATAGAACTCAATGCCGGGTTTGAAGTTATCAAGCGAGCCGCCTAATGCCTGGTTTGCGGCAACGGCACAGGCATAGCCGACAAATGCGGAAGACGGATCCAGGAAGCCGACCATGCCGTCGTATTTCGGATCCAACAAATCTTTCCAACTCTTCGGGACCGGAACATCGCCCAACGCTTCTTTGTTGACCATGAAGCCGACCGTGCCTGCGTGGATGGAAACCCAGTAGCCGTCGGGATCCTTGAGATTATCCGGAACAGACTGCCAGCCTTTGCCCTTGAAGGGTTCGATGATGCCGGCTTTTTTGGCATTGATGGCAAAGGAAATGCCGAGGTACATGGCGTCGGCCACAGGATTTTTGGCTTCGGCGATGACTTGAGAGACCGATTGACCGGAATTTTTGTTATCGATGGGCACGTTGATGCCAGTTTCTTTGGCGATGAGTTGAAGCATATTGCCCCAGCCGGCCCATTCAGCAGGAACGTTGTAGCAGATGGCGGTCTTGCCGGTTTGTGCAAAAACGTTTGTGAAGCCGAAACCGCTCATCATCAGAGCGGAACCAAAAGCTAATTTGCCGAAGTTGCGGCGACTGATAGTTGTCATTTTTGTCATCCTGAAGTAGGGAACCAGTGTGGTGTTTCTTTGTTCTTTTCAAAAACGCCGCAACGATAATCGGAAGATATGTCGAAACAGTGATGGTTTTGTGTAGAGACGATGACAAGAAAAAAGCGGCAGACGCACCGGACGTCTGCCGCAAATTCCAATCAGGTGATTGATTGTGAAAAAGTCGAATTAGAGTTTGCCAACCAGTTCCGCAGAGGGCTTGAGCGTCTGGGCGCCCGGACGCCAGCGAGCAGGGCAGACTTCGCCGGGGTTGGCTGCTACGTACTGAGCGGCTTCCACCTTGCGCAGCAGTTCGGCTGCGTCGCGGCCGATGCCGCCGTCGTGGATTTCACAGGCCACAATCTTGCCTTTGGGGTTGATCACGAAGGTGCCGCGTTCGGCAAGACCGGCTTCTTCGATCATGACGCCGAAGTTGCGGCAGATCACGCCCGTGGGGTCACCCACCATCGGGAAGCGCACCTTGCCGACAGCAGGGCTCGAACCGTGCCAGGCCATGTGCGTGAAGTGGGTGTCCGTGGATACGGAATAGATTTCAACGCCGCGCTTCTGAAACTCTTCGTAGTGCTCGGCGAGATCTTCGAGTTCGGTCGGGCAGACGAACGTGAAATCTGCCGGATAGAAGAAGACGACGGACCACTTGCCGTGGAGATCGGCTTCGGAAATGTTGATGAAGTCGCCATCCTTGAAAGCGGTGGCCTTGAACGGGAGAACTTCGGTGCGAAGAATGGACATCGGAGTATTCCTTACAAAAAAACGGGATTTCAAACTGGTGTGATTTGCGGTTTGTTGCCGCTCATCGTGTGTGAAAAATCTATCAGAAGCACCGCTGTAAAAGGGGTGGTGAAAAAAAGAAAAAGTCGATGGGGATGTGAGAAATCGTTACTAGTGATTTTTAAAACGATGTAAGACGCTGAAAAGAAAGGGAAAAGTGTCTATGTGCAGCGACTGGGCGGTAGTGCAAAAAAGAGGCGGTTTCAATGTCATGGATAGGACATATCTATCGGTCACAATGCCGCAACAAATTGCCCGTTTGGTTTTCTTAAGACACGATTTTTAGCGTTAGGATTCGAAATGACAGATTGCGATTCTTTTGGGAGTTCCGCAGTGACCGCCACTCGCTATTGCGCGCCGGCAACGCCGGCGGAAATCGAGCGTTTCACGCCGTTTCTTTTTGAGCTTTTGGATGCTTCCTTTGCTGAGATTTCAGCACGATTTTTGCGTGGCATCGAGGTTGACGACAAGGACAACGGCACGCCCGTGACACAGGCCGATAAACAAGCCGAAGCCGTCATGCGCAAGCTCATTGAAGCGCGTTACCCGAAGCATGGAATTTTCGGCGAGGAGTTCGGCATCAAAGAAAGCGAAGAAGTCGACGGCGTTCGCTATCGCTGGATTCTGGATCCGATTGACGGCACCCGCAGCTTTATCACGAACAGCTTTCTTTTCGGCACGTTGATCGCGTTGGAGCGCGACGACGGTGCGGGCTTCCGGCCGATTCTCTCGTCCGTCAGTCATCCTGCGGCGCGCGTACGCACGTTGGGATCGCTTTCGGGCACCACGCTTTACTACGACAACGGCATCAGTCCCTTGGTTCGTCCTCTTCATGTGCGCAACTGCACTCAGTTGTCCGAGGCAACGCTTCTGGCAACGAGTCACTGGACGACAGGGGAGCAAAAAGGTGACGAGCGAATTCAAAAGCTGATCGATGTCGTCAAACTCTACCGTACTTTTGGCGATTGCTTCGGCTACTTTGCCGTGGCTTCGGGCGGAGCCGACATCATGATTGATCCCGATTTGAGCTATTGGGACATTGCTGCGCTTTTGCCGGTCGTGGAAGGTGCTGGAGGCACGCTTACGTCAATGACCGGCGGCAATCCGCTCAAGGACCTGTCGGCTGTGTGCACGGCTGGCGGCATTCACGGCGAAGTGATTGCCTTGCTCAACCGAGCAGGTGACGGACTTCCTCTTTGACTTCAGAATAAGAAAATGAGAAGTTCGGGGAAATAATTTCCGAAATATCTGGTTGTTGACTACAGAGAAAGGCGTTTCCTGCGCCTTTCTCTATCTTAAACGGTTGCCGTAGATGAGGTGACGGCATTGGGACCGGTCAGCGGAATGTCGATGCGCATGCAAAGTCCGTGAGGTTTGACATTTGTTGCCGTAAGAGTGCCGCCGTGGCGCTGCACCGCGCGTTTGGCGATCGCCAGGCCCAGACCAAAACCTCCGCCCGTGGGTTGATTTTTGCCGCGTACGAACGGATCGAAAATCTTTTCCAGTTCGGAAGGATCCATACCGGGACCGCTGTCGGTGACCGTGATCACAACATGCTCGTTTTCTTCTTTGGCTACAACGGAAACCTGCTGACCCGGGCCCGAATACCGCAGAGCGTTGCGCACCAGATTCTCAACGGCACGCATGAGCGAATCGACATGCATATTCATTTGGATTGAGTCGGGGGACTGCAGCGTGACGTGCGTTCCCGTAGCCGACCCTTCGAAATCGGCGTCGTCGGTGATGGCCTCCAGAAGCGGTACCAGATCGGTTCGCTCGAAGTGAATCACGGCGTTTTCATCAAGACGAGCGTAGGTGAGCAGTTCATCGACCATGGCATTGAGAACTTGGACGTCGCCTTCGATTCGCTGCAAAAACTCATGTGCTTTTTCCGGTGATTTTTCCGCCAGCTCGACGGCCACCGAAATGCGAGCCAGTGGGCTGCGCAGCTCATGACTTACGTCGTGAAAGAGGCGTTTTTGTCGGTCAAAGAGTCCGTGAATGCGTTCGGCCATGGCGTCAAACTGACGGGCGAGTTCACCGATTTCATCGTGTTCGTGCCCGACTTCGTTGGCAATGCGAACGTCAAAGACACCTTGAGAAGCCTTTTGCATGGCCCATTGCAGTTTTTTGATCGGACGCGTGGATGTCCACGCCACGCTGCCGGCCACAAACACGGAAATCAAAGCCGCTATCAGAGCCCAGCCCCACCAGGGCATTTTCCACATGATGAGTCGAATGGGGCTCGGCGGAATGTCGGTGCGTACGGCAAAGAAACGGTAGCCTTGGAACGGTCGCATGTGTCGGCCGTGTCCCCGCATCGTATAAACGCCTTCCTGGGGACCGGAATTTGCCAGACTCTCTGCCGCTTTTTGAGGTATGGAGCGCCCGGAAATTTCGTGCCCGGAAGGATCCAAGACAAAAACTTCAGGGCGAGTGTTGACTTCGGGATCTTTGAGCCAAGTGATCAGGGCATCTTCCCCGCCCCAGCGGGCAATGCCCAGTGCCGTGCCAATTGCGCGCTCAGCGGCCGGACTGCGCTCAAAGGAACCGTAATTCGAAGGTGCCTCAGTAAAAAAAGAAGAGGCCCCCCAAACCAAAGCTCCCACGAGCAGAAGCGTGAGCCAGATACCGGCAAAAAAGCGGAAGAAAATGCCGCTGACGGAGTTCAAACGCACCAAACCGAAGATCCTTTGCAATTAGTCCAAACGCACGAGCTGATAGCCGACACCTCGCACGCTTTCGATGGCAATCCCCTCAACGCCTTCCTGAGCGAGCTTGTGGCGGATGGCGCTGATGTGTACATCGATGGCGCGGTCGTAACGCCCCATGGGACGACCCAAAATACGCGGATAAATTTCCGTTTTGGGAACAGGCTGGCCTGCGGAGCGAGCAAGCATTTCAAGCAGAGAAAGTTCTGTTCCTGTGAGTGGAATCTGCTTGCCGTCGTAATGAGCACGGCGTTGTGCCAGGTCAATCTGAAGTTTGCCTACCTGTACCGGACCGCGGTTGCTCTCGTTGCCTGCCACGCGGCGCAGGATGGCGCGGATGCGTGCGACGAGTTCACGGGGCGAGCAGGGCTTCGGAACGTAGTCGTCTGCTCCGAGCTCTAAACCGAGAATGCGGTCGACAGGATCGCCGCGGGCAGTGAGCATGAGTACGGGAGTACGCCACTTCTCACGGATACGCTGAAGAGTCTCGACGCCGGAGATGCCGGGCATCATAACGTCGAGAATGATGAGGTCGAATTCTTTGTGTTCAAGGACTTGCAGACCCTCGATGCCCGAGTGTGCGGGCGAGGCTTCGAACCCTTCGAGCGTGAAATAGTCGACGAGCAGCGTGACGAGTTCAACGTCGTCGTCGATGATGAGGATTTTCGAAGGACGTGCGTACATAAAAAAGCTCCCGAAAACTGAAACAAGCGATCGCAGTCGAATAGTTTTGCGAAAAAACTCCCCCGGCGTTCTCTCAATGCCGAGGCTCTGTGTCAAGATAATTGCACAAGCAAAACCGTTTGTGCGGATTCGGCATTGTACTGAAGTCGAAATTTGCGTAGCTTTACAAAACTCTTGCCCTTCTTTGTAAAGACACGCTCTAGATTACCGTGTGAAGAGACCAATCGGCACTGAACGAAGATTCAGATTTTGAAATTTGAAACAATGAAACGAACGCATCTCACTTTGATTGCTGCTGTCTGTGCGCTACTTGCCGGTTGTGCAAGCAACACGCAGTTTCTTGAAGAGCAGGCAAAGCTCGAGCCCGCCAAATGGACGGCGGCGATGCCGCAGCTTCAGCCGCCGTCGCTGCTGGGGGACAAAACTTGGTGGCAGGCCTGGAACAATCCGGAACTGACCGCTTTGTTGCAGGCGGCGGCACAGCACAACACCGACATTCTGACGGCGCTCGCGAATTTGCGCTCGGCGGCTGCGTTGGCCGACGATGCGACGGCTGCGTTGTTCCCGACGTTTACGGCAAACGGGCAGGGCTCGGGCAATCGAGCTCAGAACAACTGGACGGAAGGTTGGCAGGCGGGCGCTTCGGGCGCGTGGTCGATTTCGCTTGCTGGCGGCAATATCGCAGCCAAGCGAGCGGCCGATCTGGAAGCAATGGCCAGCGCCATGACGCTGGAAGACACGCGCATTGCCGTGGCGGCTGAAGTGGCACAAACTTATGTGAATCTGCGTCTTGCGTATGTGCAAAAGCTCATTGCCGAAATGACGCTGTCCAATTACAAGCAGGCAGCCGACATTGCCCGTTGGAACTATGAATCGGGCTTGAGTGACAAAACGGAAGTTGACCAGGCAGTGTCCAATGAAGAAAACGCTCGGGCGCAGATCCCGCTTCTTGAACAAAGCATCGACAGCTACCGCAACGCTCTGGCGCGGTTAACCGGGCAGTCGGTGGCTACGCTTGACGTAAAACCGGCTGAAACGGTGCCGGCGGCTCCGATGGCGTTGGCCGTATCGCTTCCTGCAGAAACGCTCAAGCAGAGGCCTGATATGAGAGCGGCGACCTATTCTTTGGAAGCGGCGTCCGATCGTGTCTATGAAGCGCGCAGTCAGTGGTTCCCGACATTGAACTTGTCAGGCAATCTTGGAACGCAGGCGGCAACGATTTCAACGCTGGGAGCGTCCGGCACGGGGGTTGCGGGCATCTTAGCCGCTCTTTCCTTACCGCTTCTGGATTGGGGTGCGCAAGTGACGGCAACTGAGCAGCAGCTCGCCGCTTTGGATCAGGCTCGCGCGAACTACACCAAGACGCTTCTGGCAGCGCTCGAGCAGACCGAAAACGCGATCACGGGGATCACCACATCGCAGAGTCGGGCCGACGCACTGCAGCGAGCTCTCACAGCTGCCGAGTCGGCGGCTGACCTTGCCATGCAGCAATATTCAGCGGGGCTGACCGACTATCAGACTGTGCTCAACACGCAGCGAACGCTTTATTCCGTTCGCGAAAACGAACAAAGTAACAAGGCCGATTTGGCCACGCAGCTCATTGCGCTCTATCGCGCGATGGGAGGCGGATGGAAGCCCGCCGTGGAAACAAAGGCGGCAGACACAACCCCTCGGGCGACCGACAATGAAACGGCAGGATAAAAAATGACAGAGAAGAAATTGACGATTAACGAATTGCGCGCCGGCACCAAGAGCTCCCGCGCGTTTCGAATCGGAGTCGTTGCGGTCATTGCGGCCGTTGCCGCAGCCGGTGTCTGGTATTTTGGATTCGCCGATAAGGTGAAGGCTCCGACTTATCGCACGGTGGAAATTACCCGCGGACCTCTGGAAGTGACCGTGGTGGCCAATGGCACCGTCAATCCGGTGCGTACGGTTTCGATTGGCTCCGAGCTGTCGGGCATCGTGCGCAAGGTCAACGTTGACGTCAACAGCGTCGTCAAGGCGGGTGACGTTCTAATTGAACTTGATGACTCCAACCTCAAGGCCAATGTCAATCAGGCCAAGGCTTCGCTCGCAAGTGCGAAAGCTTCTTTGGCCGAAGCGCAGGCAACGCTTGTGGAAGCCGAAGCAAAGATGCGCCGCTATGAAGAGCTCAACAAGAGTTCGGGCGGACGTTTGCCCTCGCGCACGGAACTTGACGTGCAACGCGCAACGGTCCTGAAGTCCAAAGCCGGCGTGCAGTCGGCTCTGGCGGCAATTGACGATGCGCAGGCAACGCTGGATACGCGGCTTACCGACCTTTCCAAATCTCAGATCAAGAGTCCGGTCGACGGTGTGGTGCTTACGCGTTCGGTTGAACCCGGTTACGCGGTGGCGGCGAGTCTGCAGGCCGTTGAGCTCCTGACGGTGGCAACCGATTTGCGTGAACTGGAACTTGAGGTGGATGTCGACGAAGCCGATGTCGGACAGGTGAAGGAAGGGCAGGATGCAACCTTTACGGTGGCAAGCTACCCCAATAAGCGTTTTCCCGCCAAACTCACCAAGGTGGCTTACGGTTCGACCACTTCCACAGACAACGTGATCACGTACACGGCGTATCTGGATGTTAAAAATCCACAGCTCGAGTTGCGTCCAGGAATGACGGCGACGGCAACGATCAATACGGCCAAAAGCGAAAACGCACTTTTGGTACCGAGCACAGCGCTGCGCTTTAAGCCGGTTGTGAACTCAGATTCACAAAAATCCGGTGTGGGCATCATGATGCCGCCGCATCGTCCGCGTGGCACGAAGACCGCCAAAGAAGTGTCGCTTGCTCAATACCAACGTAATCAAACCGTTTACGTGGTTGACGAAAAAGGCAACGCCAAGCCGGTGGAGATTGTGACGGGGCTGACCAACGGACGGATGACCGAAGTGATTTCCGGTCCGCTTCAGGCCGGTGACAAAGTGATTACCGATCAGCTCAAGGGTATGCCCTAGGGGAGATGGGAGTGAACGATGAGTGAACATCTCATTGAACTGCGTCGCATCGTCAAGCGTTACGGCACCGGGGAGGCAGCTTTCAATGCCTTGGGCGGGATCGATCTGACGATTGATCAAGGTGAGTTCGTGGCGATCATGGGCCCCTCGGGATCGGGCAAGTCAACGACCATGAACATCATCGGTGCGCTCGATAGTCCCACCAGCGGCGAGTATCTCTTTCAAGGTTTGCATGTGGAGAGGCTCACCAACGACGAGCGGGCGCTCTTGCGTCGACGCTTCATGGGGTTTGTCTTCCAAGGGTTCAATCTTTTAGCTCGTACGACAGCTCTTGAAAACGTGGAGCTTCCGCTTTTGTACCGTGGCGTACCGACGGCAGAGCGTCACGAATTGGCGCGCGCTGCGCTCGATCGCGTGGGGCTGTTGCAGTGGGAAGACCATACGCCGGCGGAACTCTCGGGCGGCCAGCAACAGCGCGTGGCCATTGCTCGAGCCATTGTCACCAAGCCGCTTCTTTTGATGGCCGATGAACCGACGGGAAGCCTTGACAGCCGCAAGAGTGTGGAAATCATGGAGCTCCTCACTGACCTCAACAAGTCCGACAAGATCACCATTGTGCTCGTGACGCATGAGCCTGACATGGCGGCTTACGCGCGGCGCTGCGTGCATTGCATCGACGGAATGATCGCTAGCGATACGCCGCAGGAGGGTAAATGAATGCTCGGCAACGCGTTTTTGTTGGCATTTCGCCAGATCCGGCGTAATCCTTTGCGCTCGCTTCTGACGGTCTTGGGTATCGTGATCGGTGTGGCGGCCGTCATTACGATGGTGACGGTGGGCAACGGCGCCACTGAAGCCGTCAAGGAACAGATCGAAAGTTTCGGCAGCAATCAGCTGATGCTTCGCAAAGGGCAGCGCATGGGACCGGGCGGTGCGGCCGGCGCTCCGAGTTTTAAACTCGAGGACGTCGAAGCGCTCGAAGACCAAATCGCAGGCGTTTTGTCAGCGGCGCCTCAGTCGCAGCGAAGCACCATCGTGGTGGCCAACGGCAAGAACTGGACGACGACAATCATCGGTTCGAGTTCGGACTACTTCACCACCGATAACCGAACGCTTGCCGAAGGTCGATTTTTTGAACCGGCCGAGGAAATGTCCGGTGCCGCCGTTTGCGTGATCGGCACAACCATCCAAAAAGAATTGTTCGGCCCCGGCGCTCCTGTGATCGGTGAAATGCTGCGCGTCAATTCATTTTCCTGCCGCATTGTGGGGCTTCTTAACGAGAAGGGAACGGCAGCGATGGGGGGCGACCAGGATGATCTCGTGGTCATTCCGTTTAATACGGCCGCGCGCCGCTTGATCGGCAACAATCGCGTCAACACGATTCTCATCAGCATCGATCCGCAAAGTGACCGCGTGCATCTCAAGGGGCTCGTGCGAGATCTGATGCGAGAGCGTCGATCTTTGTCCGAAGGTGACGACGACAACTTCTCGATTCTTGATACGGCAGAAGTGGCTGAAAAAGTGGCTTCGACCACGCAGATCATGACGGCATTGCTAGGAGCCGTGGCTGCAGTGAGTCTGCTTGTCGGCGGCATCGGCATCATGAATATCATGTTGGTGTCGGTCACGGAACGTACACGGGAAATCGGCGTGCGTTTGGCAATCGGTGCTACGGCCCGCGAAGTGCTGATGCAGTTTTTGATCGAAGCCGTGGTACTCGGCTGCATGGGCGGCGTCATCGGCATCTTGCTTGCCACCGGTTCTTCCTATCTGATCACCGGCTGGATGGATGTTCCTTATACGTTCGATCCGATGATCAACATCGTGAGCTTTGCCTTTGCCGCGCTCACTGGTGTCATCTTCGGTTACTTCCCTGCCAGGCGCGCCGCGCGACTCGACCCGATTGAAGCTGTTCGACACGAATAAAGAAGACCGGCCTCCGAATTTCTCGGAGACCGGTCTGGGAAAACTGCCGGAATGTTTTCAGCGATTAGAACGGAATGTCATCGTCGCTGAAGCTGTCGGCTGCGACAGCCGGCTGAGCGGGCTGGGCAGGCTGAGTGGCCGGGCGAGCTGCGGGGGCTGCTCGGCGCGGAGACTCGAACGCCTCGTCGCTTTGATGGGCCGGAGCTGAAGAGGAATTGCGGCTGCCGAGCAACTGCATCGTTTCGCAGATGATTTCAGTGTAATAGCGTTCGGCGCCTTCTTTGTCGGTGTAGCGGCGGGTACGCAAACGACCTTCGATGTAGACCGGATTGCCTTTGCGCAGGTAGGTCTGCGCAACTTCGGCCTGACGGCCGAAGAAAACAACACGGTGCCACTCGGTTTCTTCCTGCAGCTGACCCTGACTGTCCTTGTAGCGACGCGAAGTGGCCATCAAGATATTGCAGATGGCAGTGCCGCCGTCAGCGGTGTAACGCGTTTCGGGATCTCTGCCGAGGTTGCCGATCAAGATGACCTTGTTAATAGAAGCCATGACTAAAAAATCCTAATAAAGCCAAATATGTAGTTAGATACCAACTTTAATCTCTCGAGAGAGTCAAGAGTCCGCTTCAACGTTTCTTGGGGTCGGAGCCGTCATGCCCTGCGCCGCAATGATCCAGAGAATCATCAGCGCGGCGCAAAAGCCGTACACGCCGTGCGTGCCGAAGGCTGAATAAAGCCAGCCGCCGGCGGCTCCGCCGATGAAGACACCGACGGACTGCGTGGTGTTGTACACGCCGAGCGCCAATCCTTTGCACTCCTGCGGCGCTGTTTTTGACACGAGCGAAGGCAGGGAAGCTTCCAGGACGTTAAAGCCGGAGAAGAATACTAACAGCAAAACGGAAATGAGAAGAACAGAGTTGTCAAAAATCTCAAATCCGGCGAATGCGACCAACACCAAGCAAATGGCGCCAACGAACAATTCCTTGGTGCGTCCTTTTTTTTCGGCGTGTTTTAAAACGGGCATCAGAAAGGCCAGACTCACAAGCACGGCCGGAAGATAAACAGTCCAGTGGTGCGCCACGGCCAGATCGAGTTCCACAAGGCGAAGAGGAATGACGACGAAAATCGCCATTTGAGCCATGTGCAACGAAAAAATACCCAGATTAAGGCGCATCAGTTGACCGTGCAAAAACACGTCTCTTAACCTGGCTCGTGCTTGAAAATCCTCAAATCGCTTGACGGGAGCGGTCGGAAGCATCAGCACGGCGGCGATGGCCAGTACGCATAACACGGCTGTCAGAAGGAAGATGCCCGGTACGCCGATCGAATCGGCCAAAACAGGGGCAAGAACGAGTGAAAAGGTAAAGCTGATGCCGATGGAAGCGCCGACAAAAGCCATGGCGCGCGTGAGCAGTTTGTCGCGGACACTGTCGGAGATCATGGCGGTGACGGCGGCAGACACAGCTCCGGCACCCTGCAAGGCCCGCGCAAAAAGCAGCGTTGTGATGTCATCGGCTGTATAGGCCAGAAGACTTCCAAAGATGAAAATTAAGAGGCCCGTCACGATCACGGGTTTGCGTCCGAATCGGTCGCTCGCGGCGCCAAAAGGAATTTGGAGTACGGCTTGCGTCAGACCGTAGACGCCGAGTGCCAAACCGACCATAAAGGCGTTCGAGCCGCCTTCCAGTGTCTGCGCCCAGACGGAAAAGACGGGAAGAATCAGAAAAATGCCCAGCAGGCGCAGCGCAAACACCGCACCGAGTGTCATGGAGGCGGTGCGTTCCTGTCGTGTGAGGCGCAATGGAGCAGTTGGCGTGCCGGTCAAGGTTGAAGACATAAGAAGAAAAAACAATGCTTTAGAGCGAATTGCGCTGTATAGTAATCGATTCGCCTAAGCCAAAACTTAAGCTGGGCGCTTGTTCGTAAGAGAAAGGTCCGTTCATGCCCAACACCATCCGTATTTGCGGCGCTCGTACGCATAACCTCAAAAATGTCGATGTGGATATTCCGCGCGGCAAGCTCACGGTTGTCACCGGACCGTCGGGCTCGGGGAAAAGTTCCGTGGCTTTCGATACTTTGTACGCCGAAGGTCAGCGACGCTACGCCGAAAGTGTCTCGAGCTACGCGCGTCGCTTCATGGATGTGATGGACAAGCCCGACGTGGACAGTATCGAGGGACTGTCGCCGTGTATTGCCATCGGCCAAGGAACGACGACGGCGGGATCGCGCTCGACGGTGGGCACGATGACCGAGATCAATGACTACCTGCGCGTGCTGTTTGCGCGAGCCGGTGTGCCGTACTGTGCCGAGCACGACGTGCCGCTGCAAAAAAGCGGCGTACACGACATGGTTGACGCTGTGTTGGGGTTTGAAGAAGGAACTCGCGTTCTGATTTTGGCGCCGCTGAAAATCCCGGGAGCCGTTTCGCTTGCCGAAGTGTGCAAACAGTTGACCAAGCGTGGCTTTCTGCGTCTTTTGCTCGATGGTCAAACGTATGCGCTCGACGATATGTCGCAGGAAATGCTCGCCGAGTCTGCGGCGGGTCACACGATCGACATCGTGATTGATCGACTCAAAAGTTCCGACGCTCAGCGTTCGCGCTTGGCCGAAAGCTTTGAAGCGGCCATCAAGGCCGCTGACGGTCGCGCAGCCTATCTGAGAATGGACACCGGTGAACGTCGGGTGTTTCACACGCGCTATTGCTGTCCGATTTGCGAGGCTACGGCGCCTGATTTGAGTCCCGCGATGTTCTCGTTTAATAACGCGCTCGGAGCTTGCCCTGTG
>OLXJ01000916.1_pt1 | contig 12851 bp, 10 predicted proteins | sample 1644591 | NCBI WGS metagenome assembly OLXJ01 (sample SAMEA103958150, study PRJEB25191) | human gut metagenome | biome: human-associated habitat [ENVO:00009003]; feature: intestine environment [ENVO:2100002]; material: feces | place: Germany | collected 2013/2015 | reverse complement strand
TTATAAATATCCGCGTGTGATCGAGTTCGTTGACGAACTGCCCAAGACTATCAGCGGCAAGATTCGTCGCGTGGAGATTCGCGAGAATGATGAGAAATAAGGCATAAAACCCATTTATCAAAAAGCCGGCTGTAATCCTTTGCAGCCGGCTTTTCTTTTCACTATCTGTAAGTATCGGATTCTCTAATCAATTGATAAAGCTCCGACCATCCGCTTAATCATTAGGATGATAGAAATTGTATTGTTCACTCCATGCAGGAGTTCCGGCAAGCGTTATATCATTACCGTTCGGACTATTATCCTTCAATACATTTCCTTCTCCTTCATCACACTTCCAATACCCAATCAAACCATCCGACTCTCCGGATATCTGGCGTGACATTCCTTCCTGAATGGCGTTCTCTGTCAGACATTTGCTCCAAAGACGAATCTGGGCAAGTTCCACCTGCATTCTCCAGCCAAAACTCTGCGCCAAAGTGATATTATTGAATGTGAAGTCTCTTGAATCTGCTTTACTATTATTCAATGTACCATCTTTATAGAGGGAGATAGTAGATCCGTCATAAGTGTAAGCAATATGATACCATGTATCCGGATACCAAAATTCTTCACTATCAAAATAGTTACCATCCAACTGGCACTGCAAACAAGGCGCAATCTTCTTTGCTCCATCCGCCCAATAACGCAGTAAGATGCCATTGAAAGAGATAGGAGCCGAATTGTCTGCGAAAATATTTCGTCTGAAAGCGATATTGGCAGGACCAACCCAATCTCCGGTCGGTTTGCCCGTTGTATTGTCGAACTTGATCCAGTACTCTATAGTCCACTGAGTGACAGGAATTTCGTTTTTAAAGTTCAGACTGGTTTTATTTGCTGATTTTAAAACCACCGCTTTCTGCTTATTAGGAGAAGTAAGCAGATAAAGAATATGGTTTGCGTTACCAACAAGTCCTATCGGTCCGGTTACGGAAGTGATCCGTACCGGAATCGCATAAGCCTCGTTATTGGGGGTGGTAAACGGCTTTATAGTAAGATTAATGACTGGTGCAGACACTTCGCCTGCGGGGATTGTAACTGTGCGATCAAAACTTCTAAACTCTTCCGGCAGAAGTTCATAAGTTGCTTCATGCTGTTGGTTATACTCATCAATGAGCTGCTGGTCGATGTCCAGTGTTACAGTCACATCCTGATTAATAGCACGGACCAGACGAACAGTCAATGTCTTTATCACATCTCCCTCGTCCACCAATTGTGCCTCTATCTGCTGACCAAACGTATTGGAAGGAGCCGCTTCCGCAATATATACTCCATTATCGATAGTTGACAGTTTTGCATCGTTGCATCCGGTGACAACAGCCAAAGCTGCCCCCAGCACAACATATCTTGAAAATTTAATCATCTTCATAATTATCCTTTTTTAGTTATGTTCTTGCAATTAATGATTAGCGGGATTCAGAACCTGAATAACCTCACGCATAAAGAAATAGTCATTCACCGGACGACAAAGATTAAAACGGTAGGCACCCACTCCGCCAATGCGGGCATCTACTCCCGGACGATAGTACATCGCCATTCCCTTCAATGAATAAGTCACAATACCATCACGAGTTGTAAATTCCGGTCCGCCATCCCCTTTATGCTTTTCAAAGTCCTCACACCAAACTGTTTTACTAAGAATCGTAGCTTCATCCTCTATCGAACCGAATTTATTTAATAATCTGTCAAAACGACCATCCAAAGCATCACTATATCCCTCATCCGACCTACAGTAATAGGCTTGAACCACATAATAATCTAATAAAGGGCCCGACTCCTTGTTCAGTGTCTGCGGTTCTCCGTCGACCATCAATATACGTCCAGTTCCCGATTTCGGTCCGAATTCTTTCGATAATTCATCCAAAAAAATATGCATACGGTCCGAATTTCCACTCAGATTTCCGGAATAGCCAAAATTCGGTTCAAAGTCGATATCGAATCCATCATAGTTATACTTATTGATTGAATCAATAATCACCCGCGCATATTTACGGATAGCTTTTTCTTGTCCTTCTTCCGAAGTGTCACCATAATTGCCATACCACCCCCAATAAGCAGCCATCGCTTCATCCTTAGAGTTGTACTGTACGCCATCCACGATGAAATCATTCTCAACAGAAGCAGGCGTATGACTTCTGCCTATATCTGTGATATGCTGACAATACAAAACTCTGAGACCTTTCTTCTCTCTCACTTCCTTAAGGTCACTTTTTTGTGCTTCAGTCAGGTTGAAAGCCCCTCCCCAAAGAGAGACGATATCCATTGAATCGGGAATACCTCTCAACTGGTTGTTCATATTCGTTCCGGTTCCGGTCCATTCACTGTACCAGCCGAAAACAATCGGATGATCGGATTTCTTATACTCTCTCAGTGCCTTATAATAGTCTTCGCCATTGATATTCACCGGTTCGGTGAACTTCGGTTCCATTTCAGTCCAGTCGCTGCACTGTATAAACATCAGTGCACCCATTACTCCAAATATGATATATAATAATTTCTTCATATTGTTATTCCTAATTTAAGCTATTAATAAGTACCATTTTCTTTCATTGCCCACCAAAGATCAGTTCCATTAGAATCTTTTCCATTGCTAAGCATACTGACGGCCGCTTCCACATTCGCCTTATTGTTATTGTATTCACTTCGTGTAAAACGAAGACGGCGTTGTCCGCGCCCCGTATTACAATCGGCATTCATAGATTCAGTTGCCGGGAAGATTCTAGGATAGCCTGTCCGACGGAAATCTGCCCATCCGTTCATCGGGTCGGGATAACAGGCAATCCATTTCTGGGTAAGTACTCTTTCCAGTTTCTTCGCGTCATCAGCTCCATCCTCCCACTTGATCGTAATGGACGACTGGTTCGTATAATTGTTTCCGGTATGTCCGGCAATTAAATTATCCACATAATTTCCCGGTATAGATGTAGCGTCAGCCAAATAATCATCGGCACCCGATACCCCAAATTCCTCAAAAGACAATCGAACTCCCTTTTCATAGAAAGTCTTGGCATCTCCACCCATATTCCAGCCTTTCAGTGCTCCTTCCGCACGCAGGAAAGCAGCTTCGGCAGCGTACATTACCGGTTGTGGCAATGTTTTGTCGGTAGCGATAAAGAGTTTGCTATAGTTGGCGTATACCGTAGGTTCAGGTATTTCTGCCGAACCCGAACGGACACCTACATACCCACCGGCAGCAGTCTGAGTCTGCGGAGTAAAATAAGCAGGACGGCGAGGATCGTTATATCCGTTCATGTACGACACGAGGCAGGCATTGGCTCTTACTTCGGGCCATCCGCTGACAATAGCATATCCATTTTCATTGATTCCGCCATTAGTCGTATCATAAGAACTGTCGCCCACACTTTCCATCACACCTCCAAGTACAGCTTCCTGAGCCTTGGTCTGAGCATATTCCGGTTCTACTCCCGAGATGCGGATAGCCATCCGAAGTTTCAGCGTATTGGCAAACTTCAGCCACTTCGAGCAGTCACCTTTATAGAACTGGTCTACCACAGCCAAATCTTGATTTACGCCGAACGTTGCCGCCGACTTCAGAATGGTGATCGCATTATCCAGATCGTCAAACATGGCATGCCATACAGTCTGCTCATTATCATAAGGGGCTTCCGTTTCGCCGGCCTTCATCTGTGTGTAAGGAATGGGACCTTGCAAAGATGCGAGCAACTGCATACCATAAACACGGGTTAACTGAGCCATGGCATAAATGACACCTTTCTTTTCCGTAGAGTTCTCGACCAGAAAGAAAGAAGGATAGATATAGCCGTAGAGTCTTCCCCATGAACTGTCATTGTGCCCTTCGGACGCATTATAATAAGCAAAGATATTCTTTCCAAAGCTCCAGTTAGCTGTCGCAGTCACTTGACCGCTAAAGCTGGCCCACATACAATTAATCTCCTGACAAGCATTCTGTTGCGGACAAGCATACACGTTAAACATCGTAGACAGTAAGTTACTTGCCGGTACTTTTGAAGGCTGATAAGGGTTGGTATTAAAATCTTCAAAGTTAGTAGTACACCCCGCCATCATACATACGACTGCGCTTGCTCCGATATATTTTATTATCTTGTTCATACCTATTTATTATTTAAAACTGAAATTTAACATTGAATCCGAAATTTCTTGTACTCGGAAGCATATAGGCATCAAATCCCTGATAGAAGTTAGATGCAGCTGAAGTGGTCAGTTCCGGATCGAAAGGAGCCTTGCAATAAATCATCCATAAATTCTTTCCTACCAGCCCAACAGTCATTCCGACCTTATTGTCAAACCATTTTTTAGGCAATGTATAGCTAAGTGAAAGTTCGCCGAGTCGTACATTGGTAGCGCTATACGTGTAGTAAGCCGCAGTTCCCTGAATGGTCTGATAGTAAGTCTGTGCAGAGACTTTGCTCTGATTAATCTGCACGCCTCCTGCGTCACGTACGTCCGCGCTGACTTTGGAAACACCGGCAGCGTCAAGTACGGACTGCGTCTCACTGATAACAATACCTCCGAAACGTCCGGTGAAAGTCATGCCAAGATTAACTCCCTTATAACCGAATCCTAAACTCCAGCCCATATTCATCTTAGGCAGAATAGAACCTAAGTAGGTTTCTTTGTTCTCCATAGCCAGTCCGACACCTTCTTCATTAAGAATGTAGCCATTCAAGTCACGTTTGAGCAAGCGTTGTCCGTATACGTCTCCCATTGATCCTCCGACACGCAAAATCAGGCGGGCATCCGTATGTCCATAAGTAAGCGGAGACAGTTCCGGCATCTGGATAGGTTGTCCGGTGGCATAGTTATACACACCGTCAGCCAACCGTTTTACCCGGTTCTTATTCCATGTCAATGTATAGTTCGTATTGAAAGAGAAATCTTTCCACTGCTTGTTATAACCCAATGACATTTCCAGACCTTCGTTCATGATGTTTCCACTTTGGATAGGAATATTAGAATATCCCGAAGAAAGCGACAAGTCCGCATAGAATGTCTGATTATAAGTATTGGAACGATAATAAGTCAAGTTAAGACTGATGTCATTGAGGATACGTGCGTCCAAACCTACTTCCCATGACTTGGTACGTTCCGGTTTCAGTTTCGTGTTCGGATAAGAAGAGGTACTGGTCCAGCTCTGTGTCTGTTCATCGTAAGGGTAAGTAACGGTAGTCATGAAGCGGCCGTAAGAGTTACCTACCTCAGTGTACGAACCGCGAACTTTCAGGTATGTCAGCCAATCAGGAGCATTAAACATACTCGTCAGAATGGCGGAAAGTCCTATTGACGGGTAGAAGAAAGACTTGTAATCGGAGAAAGCCAGTCTTGAATCCCAGTCGTTACGTCCGGTAGCAGTCAGATAGATCATCGATTTCCAACCAATTTCCGCATTGGCAAAGATAGCGCGTGTCTGATCATGCCAGCCGGACTGTTTTGCTTTCCATGCTTTATTGAAATCGATATTGTGGACGGCAAAGAAATTGATAAGTTTCAATCCGCCTTCATATCCGATCATTTCATAACGGCTGTCACTCAGTGACACACCAAGGTTGACATTGACCGACCAGTCGTTAAAACTCTTATTCAGTGTAGCAATCGCATCCGCATACGTGTTCTTTGATTGTGTAGAGGTGTCACTGTACGTTCCACGGTCACCCGACACCAGTGTGCCGGTAGAAGCGTATGCCTTATAAGTACTACGATTATCATAATTATCTATTTTCACACGTCCTACCACATCCAGCCAGTCGAACAACTGATATTTGAGGGAAGCGTTGATCATATAACGGGTCTTCTTATTCTCCCGCAACTGGCGATTCTGTATCCAGTAGGGGTTGGCAAGACCACTTGAAGTACCGCCGTAAGGCCAGTATTGCTCCATCAGGTCCATACCGGAATTATAACGTTCGAACATACGTACATCATCGAAATTCTCACTACGAGGGAAACGGTAAAGTCCCGGCAGAGGATTATAGTAATAACCCTGCGACATCATATTCTTGTCATTCTGAAGAATATAACTGGCACCGGCATCGAGTGTCATCTTGTCTTTCAGGAAACTGGTCGTGTTACGGACAGTGAAATTATAGCGGTTGTATCCACTGTTGGGCAATATATTGGTGGTGTTGGTAGTAGAAGCCGACAAATACGCCTGATTCTTCTTGTTACCGGTTGACAAAGCAAATGAGTTAATGACATTCGCTCCGGTCTGGAAGAAGTCACGCGGATCGTAGTCACTGTTTACAATCGGTCCCCAGCTATCCAGGCTGTTGGGCAGGTTACCATATTTGCTCTGCATCTCAGGCATCATTGACACCTTCGAGAAAGTAGTATTATTGGAGACCGTGACAGAAGTCTTGTCCGCAGACCCCTTCTTGGTGGTTATCAGCACAACACCGGCAGCGGCAGCATTACCATACAGAGCTGCGGCAGAAGGTCCGGTCAGCATAGAGATAGATTCGATGTCTTCCGGGTTAATGTCGGCAGCGCCATCCGTACCCTGCTGGTCATAGATACCACCGCCACCTCCATTCATCATGTTATACATCGCCACCTTACCATTCAGAGAAGAGATGAAGTTCGCATCTTTCACAGTAGTCAGTTCATCACCGCTCAGCTGCTGCACGTTGTATGACAATGCCTTCTCCGAGCGTTTGATACCCAATGCCGTCACTACCACCTCATTCAGTTCCTGCGTCGCATCCTCTAGCACCACATTGGCAACATTTCCTTTTACGGGTACTTCTTTTGACTGATAACCTACATAGGAAAATACAAGAACAGGATTCGCCGATGAAGTGGAAAGCTTATAGTTTCCATCCATATCGGTGATGGTTCCCTCACCGGAACTCTTCTCCCGGATAGAGACACCAATCAACGGCTCTCCATTCTTATCTTTTACCGTGCCGGCAATAAGTCTTTCTTTTCTCCAAAACTTTATATTCGATGCCCACACCTTTAAAAACTTGCTCCAGAACCTGGAATATATTCTTATTAGACACTGACACCGACACTTTGCGTTTCAAATCGAGATTCTTACTGTTTACAAAAAAGCCGAATCCGGACTCAAGTTCGATTTTGTGAAGCACTTCCTCTATGGTACAATCGTTTGCCTTCAATGTGATGGAAGTCTTTTGCGCATATCCATCGGACGCATATGCCAGTCCGAATGAGCAGACAATGAGTATAAATAGTAACTTCATAGATAGTGATATTTTCCTTGAAGACCGCCTAAGAAGGTTTAATCCTCCAAGAAATTGGACGATACAATAATTTTGCATAAATTTGTAACGAGTTTAATTAAAAAACTAGTAGTTATACTTGTCGGGAAACAAGTAGATTCACGATTACTGGGCTCAATACGGGAAGATACGACCAATATCATCCCGTATCTTTTTTAGTTTCAAGGGTCTTTGTTTTTCATGGCAATAAGCTTTTTTGAAATAAGGTTATTAATAACACTAAATAAAAATTTCTATCTTCATCTTCTCTTTACTTCCTTGTACACTGTTCAGATAACGCCAGCGTATTTTCGAAGAAGCTTCTATATAATTCAGTATCTGCTCCAGGCTCCTGCTCGTGAATGTCCCGGAGAACAGGTCATCATCGGGCACATTGCGTCGAACGATAAATTCCACATCATATCTGTCTGCCAAAATCTCCAGAGCATCCTGCAAAGATGTCTGCTTAAAGACGATAATACCATCCTTCCATGCCAGTTCTCCCTCACCGGAAGTAGTATAGAGCTCCGTTTTTCCACTCTGCGAATAATAGATCAGCTTCTGACCGGGTGCCATAGTAATGTACTGAGGCTTCTGTGCGGTATTATTAAATTCGAAATGCACTTTCCCTTCTATCAGAGTGGTAGTAATCTCTTCGGAATCCCTATACGCCTTTACATTGAACTTTGTGCCCAACACTTTAATCGCAGACTGATGGGCTGTGGAAACAATGAACTGTTTCTCCGGGTCTTTCTGAACTTCGAAATAGGCCTCCCCGTTACGGGTACGGGAAGCGAACTGACTGGGAAAAGTCAGCGTACTTTTTCCGTTTACCCATACCATTGTTCCGTCAGCAAGCGTCACTTGCGTACGTTGTCCGGCAGGCACATATACGGTCTGCATTTCTACATTTTCCTTTTGCAGAGTTTGTATCAGTATATAACTTAATCCGAAAGCCAAAACAAATATAGCCGCAATCCGCATCGCCTTCATCGTAAAAGTGCGTAGTGAAAGCAGCTTGTCACGCCCCGTTTTCAACTCATCCGCATCCTGCCAAACAAGTGCATCATAACTTTTGCGGAGTGACATAAATTCTTTGAGATTAGCGGCATCGGCATCAATCCATGCTGCAACTTCTTCTTTCTCCCTTTGAGAGGCTTTTCCGGATATATATTTTAAAAGTAAATTCTGATTCATATTATAAGTTGAGTTACTTTATAAGTAATAAACAGGAGTATATTTGCTCCCCCTTTCATATAGAATACCACTCACTAAAAATAATCCCTAGTGAGAAATACAACTTTTTTTGCTGTTATTAAAAAAAGAGGAGAAAAAGATATTTTCAAGATCATCAAATAAAAAATATCAGGAAAGGAGCATACTCTTTCAGATTATCACGCAGCAGCTTCACAGCTTTGCTTATATGATACTCCACTCCTTTGACACTGATACCCAATTCTTCAGCTATTTCTTTATGAGATTTTCCATCCAGACGATCGGATATAAATGCAATGCGCGTCTTTTCCGGCATACCAGCCAACAATGTTTTCACCTTTGAGCGTAATTCTTCGGACATAACTTCCTTCGGATCACAGGCTTCCAAGGTTGAAATACGGATTTCCAATTCCCGTTGTCCCTTATCTGTCAGGTTTTGGTAGACGTTCTCCTGAACCTGCAAATGTTTCAGGTAATTGAGTGACTTGCTACGTATATAAGTGATTAATACAGCTTCGATACTCGGAATTTCCTGTTTTTTACTTAATTCCCACAAATAAATGATTGCTTCCGATACAATATCTTCAGCTACCAAATCATTATGGACGTATGATAAGGTAAACAGGAATGCTCTCCTATAATAGGTAGTATATATCGAATTAAAATTAATTGCAGTCATTTCGATCTATATTAATGGCGCTTATGCGTATAGTTTAAGTATATCCAAAGGTCTTTAATGATTGCAAAGAAATATATTTTAATTGAATAAAAGAACTTTTTGAAGAGAAAATGGGACATAAGCCGGTAAATCATCAGAAGGCTGACGACTAGCATATAGCTTTCACTCCTTTCTCTCCACTTTTTTCCAATGCTAAAAACTGACCAATTTATGCTAAAATCAGATCATTGCATCATTTCTATACTATTATGACTCAAAATTGCTCTAATCTATAAATCCAACTTCCTATATTTGCAGCCATAACAATTAAAACACAAAAAGAATATGATTACAAGTAGAAAGGTTTCTCAGGTCAATGTTTTTGCTGGTAGTCCTTGGGAAGTAGCCAGCGTAAAGAATCTGCTGAAAGCAGCATATATTGAGGTTTCAATGAAAGAGAATGGGCGGAACGGTTTCCTCTTATCTGTCCCTTGCGAATATTATACGGCAGCAATGCGTGTGATTGGCAATAGAAAGATTTCATAGGTTTTAGGTTAATATATTCAGGATTGAGTGCCGATTGTAATGGGGGTTACAATCGGCTTGTTTTATTATCAGCCTACTGCTTTACCACTCACTCTCCCCTATGTCCTTTCCGTTCAGCTATACTCGCCTTTCGGCTTAGGCCCCCATTAAACATCCGTCATACAGTAGGTATTCATCTGTTATCAGGTAATGATTGTTCGCAAAAGCCGCCGTTATAATTAACTCGCCACAGCCGTGGAGAGTATTCGCCACGGCCGTGAAAGGATCTCTCCACAGCTGTGAGAAGAACTCGTCACAGCCGTGGCGAATTAGTAATACCGGTATCCTGACAGAATAATACCGGTATCTCAACACAACTATACCGGCTTCCCTTCTTATAAAGTCTTACTTAACCTGCCCGTAAACAAGCAACTTCAGTCTTTATTGTGTTCAAGCTATGTAACAACTTGCACCACAAACAATCCATGCATACCCTGCTACCCGTAGCGAACACTTATAATCGCAAGAAATCAAGATAAGAAACAATGACGATTACACAAATCAGGAAGAAGAAAGATACGGTACTGTATCTGAACCGAGCAGTGTACTTCTGTCCCATTTTAGAAATAAATAAGGCACGAGGCAAAAAATACCAATAAACCGATAAAGAAAAAAATAATTGTGACCGGCCATATTACAAGATTTCCATATCTTTGCCCACTATAATTTATTACAACGTATTAAATCAATAATAACATGAAATTCAATTACCACATTATCATCCTTTTGCTTTTAATTGTCCGATTGTTCACACCAAGTACGGCAAAGGCTAGTCAAAACTACATCAACAACCTATATCCCTCCGACAATGATGAATTTGAAACTTTAATGGAGAAAATAAGGAAAGACTTTGCACAGAATCCGCTTATTGACGAGTTTCTACACAAATACGATACCGCCAAAGGCTGTTTCACCGACGTGGACTACAGCCGCCGCGACCGTACAAACTGGGAACCTCTCACTCACATAGACCGACTGTATGATTTTGCATTTGCCTACACCAACCCTCAGAATACTTACTATCAGAACGAAGATATCTATAATAAGATAGTGAAAGGGCTGGAATATTGGTATGAACGCAATCCGAACTGCAACAACTGGTGGTACAACCAGATTGCCGAACCGCAGAAAATCGGTATACTGCTTATACAGATGCGTGTCGGGAAAAAACAGATACCGGCAGAATTGGAAACTAAAACCTTGCAACGTATCCGCAAAGAAGGAGGAGACCCCGTCAAATGGACCGGTGCTAACAGAACCGACATCGCACTTCACTGGATTTACCGGTCATGTCTGGAAAAAAACGAGGCCGACCTGGAAACGGCTCTCGCAAATGCTTACAGTCCGATAGAATATACAGTAAAAGAAGGTTTCCAGCACGACAACTCTTATTTCCAACATGGTGTACAACTTTATATCGGTGGATATGGCGATGAGATCCTGAAAGGAACAACTCAGGTGGCTATGTATACCCAAGGAACAAAATATGCCTTGAGCACCGAGAAGATACAGCTGTTAAGCAAGTTCATGCGCCAAACTTATTATCAGGCCATACGCGGAAAATATATGCTTTTCGATGTACTGGGCAGAGGCATAAGCCGGAAAGATATCACCGACAAAAGCGCCACCGCCCTATTTGCCGAACGTATGGCGGTTCTCGATCCGGAACATATTGAAGAGTACAAAGCTATCATCGCACGTCTAAAAGATGAACAGGCTGCCGACTACAAACTAAAGCCTCTGCATACACATTATTTCCGAGGAGACTATACCCTGCACGTACGCCCCGGCTATACGTTCGACGTCCGTACTGTATCCACCCGCACCATGCGTTGTGAATACGGCAACGGAGAAAACCTCAAAACTTATTTCATGTCGGACGGATGTACCAATATCGTAACTCAAGGAAATGAATATGCCAATATCTTCCCAGCATGGAACTGGCGCAGAATCCCCGGAACAACGGCTCCGCAACTGGACACGATCCCAATGGCCGCAAGCGACTGGCAGACTCGGGGAACTTCCACTTTTGCCGGAGGGGTGTCCGACAGTATCTACGGAGTGTCCGCCTATGCTTACATGGACAATTATGCCGGTGTGAATACCGGAGCCAAAAAAGCCTGGTTCTTTTTCGACAATGAAGTGGTGTGTTTAGGATCAGGAATCAATTCTACTTCATACGCACCTGTATACACCACAATCAACCAGTGTTTGCTTGATGACAAGAACATATTATTATCACAGAACAAGCAGCAAACGACAATAAAGAAAGGAGAATTTTCCTACGATTCTCCCGATTGGGTATTACATAACGGAATCGGATATATCTTCCCTCAAGGCGGCAGGATATTCTTATGCAATCAGCAACAAACGGGCTCATGGTATGACATCAACCATACAGAATCGAAAGAAATGCAACAACGGGAGGTTTTCACACTCGGATTCAATCATGGAACTAACCCTCGTAACGCTACTTATGCATACATCATAGCACCGGGAATAACTTCTGCCCGACAGATGAATGCATACAATAAAAAGAATGGGATTGAAATCCTGGCAAATACGGATGCCATGCAGATCGTAAGAAACAAGAAGCTGAATATCTGGCAAATGGTATTTTACCGGGAAGGAACTTTCACTCACAAAGATATTACTGTAAAAGTAGATAAGGCATGCGCATTAATGCTCAAAGATATCTATCAAAGTAGTGCAGAACTGCACATTGCTGATCCTGCACAGAGTCAGTCGTGCATCAAAGTGGATGTATACATCCCCAAAGTTTCCAAAAACACCCGTAGTATCTTATGTGATTTTGAAAAGACAGGCATCTACGCCGGTGCATCCAAGAAATACTCTCTTTAATATAATACGAGTTGAGTGCTAAAACCGGAAGATATTCAGGCCCGTCAGATAATACATTAACCGTGGCTTTCATATACACTTCCGGTTTACCTCCCGGTTTACATAAAGCTCATAAATCAAACCCAAATCCGGTTTTAGTCAGTATCAAAGACAAAATAACGCCATAACTGGTACATAAACAAAAAAGCTCCGTAAATCAAAGATTTACAGAGCTTTTAATCAGGAATACTCGTACTCGAAGCGGGACTTGAACCCGCACAGCCGCAATGGCCAAAGGA
>OLXJ01000910.1_pt1 | contig 12938 bp, 6 predicted proteins | sample 1644591 | NCBI WGS metagenome assembly OLXJ01 (sample SAMEA103958150, study PRJEB25191) | human gut metagenome | biome: human-associated habitat [ENVO:00009003]; feature: intestine environment [ENVO:2100002]; material: feces | place: Germany | collected 2013/2015 | reverse complement strand
CCCGCAACACCGAGTGCCGCGTGGAAGTCGGCGTCCGGGTGGAAGACCCCGTGCTGAAGGAGAAGCTGGACAGCATCTATATCGTACCAGAGATGAGCAAGAACGCCAAGGATAGTACTTCCTTGCTAGGCTCCCTCCCCCGGAACACCTTCATAGCGGCGAGAGATCTCGCATGGTGCAAGGAGCGCATCGGAAGCGTATGGAACGACGATCCGGTGGTAGCCGACGAGGAATCCTTCGCCGATATCGACCAGATGCGGAAGAAATTAGTCCGGGGCGAGGACTTCCTACGGGAGGTATTGGATTTCCGTCGCATCCATTTCGGGGCACGGCCGATGGGAACGGCGGACGCTACCATCCACTTCTCTACGCAAACGCAGCCGATCTATCATAAGAATTTCGACCGGGTGAGCGAGTCGTTCCATAAATACCTCGACGAGGGCTATACATTATATATATTGAGCGATCAAGAGAAACAAGCCAACCGTATCCGGATGATTTTCGAGGATAGGGGCGACAATATCCCTTTCACCGCCGTAAACCGCACGATACACGAGGGATTCGCCGACGATACGCTACGCATCTGCTTTTTCACCGACCATCAATTGTTCGACCGCTTCCACAAGTTCAACTTGAAGAGCGATAAGGCACGAAGCGGAAAGATCACCCTTTCGCTCAAGGAACTGAACCAGTTCTCGCAAGGGGATTATATCGTACATATCGACCATGGCGTAGGACAGTTCGGGGGATTGGTACGCACCGAGGTGAACGGTAAGATGCAAGAGGCCATCAAATTGATTTATCAGAATAACGATATTATATTCGTCAGCATCCATTCCCTGCATAAATTATCGAAATACAAGGGGAAAGAGAGCGGCGAGCCGCCTAAGTTGAGCAAGCTCGGCACAGGCGCATGGGAAAAGATGAAGGAACGTACCAAGGCGAAGGTGAAGGATATCGCCCGGGACTTGATCCTCCTCTATTCCAAACGCAAGCAAGAGACGGGTTTCGCCTACACGCCGGACAGCTTCATGCAGCATGAGCTGGAAGCCAGCTTCATCTATGAGGACACGCCGGACCAGATGAAGGCTACCGCCGAGGTCAAGGCGGATATGGAAAGTACCCGTCCAATGGACCGGTTGATTTGTGGAGACGTTGGTTTCGGAAAAACCGAGGTGGCTATCCGCGCGGCATTCAAGGCGGTATCGGACAATAAGCAGGTGGCCGTGTTGGTACCCACCACCGTACTGGCTTTCCAGCATTACCAGACGTTTTGTGAGCGCTTGAAGGATTTCCCTTGCAAGATCGATTATATCAGCCGGGCCCGTACGGCCGCGCAAATCAAGGCTACCTTGAAAGAGCTGAAAGAGGGCGAGGTGAATATCTTGATCGGCACCCACCGGATCGTCGGCAAGGATGTACGTTTCAAGGATCTGGGCTTGCTTATCATCGACGAGGAGCAGAAGTTCGGGGTATCCGTCAAGGAGAAGCTTCGGCAACTGAAGGTGAACGTGGACACCTTGACAATGACGGCCACCCCGATCCCCCGTACCCTACAGTTCTCCTTGATGGGGGCCCGGGATCTTTCCAGCATCACCACGCCACCGCCCAACCGTTATCCCGTGCAGACGGAGGTGGAGCGTTTCAACCCCGATATCATCCGGGAAGCGATCAATTTCGAGATGAGCCGGAACGGGCAGGTGTTCTTCATCAACAACCGTATCCAGAACATTTACGAGATGGAAGCCTTGGTACGGCGAGAAGTCCCCGACGCACGGGTAGCCGTGGGGCACGGGCAGATGGAACCGGAGAAGCTAGAAAAGATCATCCTCGATTTCGTGAATTATGAGTATGACGTATTGATAGCCACCAGTATCGTGGAGAGCGGCATCGACGTGCCCAACGCCAACACCATCATCATCAACAACGCCCAGCAATTCGGGCTTAGCGACCTCCATCAGCTACGCGGACGTGTAGGACGAAGCAACCGGAAAGCCTTCTGCTACCTCCTTTCCCCGCCCCTCACCTCGCTGACGCAGGAGGCACGGCGCAGGTTGCAAGCGATCGAGAACTTCTCCGAGCTGGGTAGCGGTATCCATATCGCCATGCAAGACCTCGACATCCGGGGGGCCGGGAATATGCTAGGCGCCGAGCAAAGCGGTTTCATCGCGGATCTGGGTTACGAGACGTACCAGAAGATCTTGGAGGAGGCGGTAGACGAGTTGAAAAGCGAGGAATTCGCCGATCTTTACGCCGATAACACCGAAGGGCACCGGGATACGGGCAGCGAGTACGTCCGGGAGACCTATATCGAGAGCGACCTGGAATTGATGTTCCCTCCCACCTACATCCCCAACGACTCGGAGCGTATCTCCCTATACCGGGAGTTGGATAATATGGAGGAGGAACGTGATATCCTCGCCTTTACGGAGCGCCTGAAAGACCGCTTCGGCAAGATACCGAAGGAGGGCAAGGAGTTGATCCGGATCGTGCGCCTCCGCCGCATGGCCAAGAAACTGGGCATGGAGAAAGTGATCCTGAAGAAAGGGCAGATGAGCCTCTTCTTGGTGAATAACCCGGATAGCCCGTATTACCAAAGCGAGGCGTTCGGCAAGCTGCTGGGCTTCATCCAAAAGCATCCCCGTGAATGCAACCTCCGGGAGCAGAATGGCAAGCGAAGTATCGTGATCAAGAACGTCCCTACGGTGGAAGCGGCATGCGGCTACCTGCAAGAGATGGAAAAAATAAACTCAACCAACTTTTGACACATCCTCTTACAAACACGAAAAGATATGGAAAAGAAAACGATTATAGACCTTTTTGAGAGTTCAGCCAAGCGATTCCCGAGTAATCCTTTTTTATGGGAGAAGACGGGCAAGCGATTCGAGCCAACCACTTACGCCGAGGTTCGCGACCTCGTCTATGAGGAAGGCGCCGGCCTCATATCGCTGGGTGTGCGAAAGGGGGATAATATGGCTTTACTGAGCGAAGGGCGCAACGCGTGGATCATCGGCGAGCTGGCCATGTTCTACGCCGGGGCGACGAACGTGCCCCTATCGATCAAGCTGGAGGAGGCGAACGACCTCCTGTTCCGTCTCGTCCACGCCGACGTGAAATATATCATGGTATCGGGTCAGCAACTCAAGAAAATCCGGGCGATCAAGGATAAGCTCCCCGCCGTACGGAAGATCATCGTACTCGACGAGCAAGCGGAATACCAAGACCGTGAGATGTCGCTGTCCGAGATACGCCGGATGGGGAAGGTCTATCTGGGTATTCATCCGCTAGAGGAGTTCTTGGCGATCGGGCAATCGCTGGGCAACGATGATTACGCCACCATCACCTATACCTCCGGCACGACCGCCGATCCGAAAGGCGTGATCCTCACCCACCGTAACTATACGGCGAACGTGGAGCAAGCGCTCACTTGCGTGGATATAGACGATACGTGGCGTACGTTGGTGATACTCCCGCTGGACCATTGCTTCGCCCACGTGGTAGGATTCTACATCTTCATGTCGAAGGGAGCCTCGGTAGCTACCGTGCAGGTAGGGCGTACCGGTATGGAGACCTTGAAGAATATCCCTATCAATATAAAGGAGTTCAAGCCGTACCTGATACTGAGCGTCCCCGCCTTGGCGAAGAACTTCAAGAAGAATATCGAGCAAGGTATCCGAGCGCAAGGCAAGAACGCCGTCCGCCTTTTCAACCTAGCCTTACGGATCGGTTATATCTATAATGGGGATAGCGACGAGGAGGAAGGAAAAGGTTTCCGCGTCCTCTTGAAGCCACTGGTCCGTTTGTTCGACAAGCTATTGTTCGCGAAAGTCCGTGAGAACTTCGGGGGCGAACTGAAGTTCTTTATCGGAGGGGGCGCCTTGCTGGATAAGGACTTGCAGAAGTTCTATTACGCCTTGGGAATCCCGATGTACCAAGGATACGGGCTGAGCGAGGCGACACCGATCATCTCGACCAACGGCCCCCGCCGCCACGTCTTCGGCAGTAGCGGCGTATTGGTGCGGCCCCTCGACCTAAAGATCTGCGACATGGACGGCAACGTACTTCCTCCGGGGGAGAAAGGCGAGATCGTCATCCGGGGAGAGAACGTGATGGCCGGCTACTGGAAGAACCCGGCATCGACGGCCGATACCGTAAAGGAGGGTTGGCTGTACACCGGGGATATGGGATATATGCGTGACGGGCTTCTTTATGTGTTGGGTCGTTTCAAGAGCCTGCTGATCGGAAGCGACGGGGAGAAATACAGTCCGGAGGGTATAGAGGAAGCCTTGGTAGAGCATTCCTCTTGCATCGACCAACTGATCCTGTACAATAACCAGAGTCCGTACACGACCGCCCTGTTGGTCCCTAACAAAGAACGGTTGCGGAAGCATCTGGCCCACCAGAATCTGGACCTCACGAGCGATCAAGGCCGGGAAGAGGCCATCCGTACCATCCAGCGCCAGATCAACCGCTTCCGCAAGGGAGGCGACCTGTCCACCCTATTCCCGGATCGTTGGTTGCCGACCACCTTCGCCATCCTCCCCGAGCCTTTCACCGAGCAAAACGGCATGGTAAACAGCACCATGAAGATCGTCCGGGGCAAGGTAGAGAAAGCCTACGCCGCCCGTATCGCCCAGCTCTATACTCCCGAGGGGAAGAACCCGCTGAACAAGTGGAACAAGGAGGCGTTGTAGAGACGCGGCGTGCCGCATCTCATCCCCCGCGATGGGCCTTGCTACCCCGGCAAGGCCTTTGTTGTTTCAAGAGGGCCGCAGAACGAGAACAACACAAAGATATTTATGTAAAAAACAAAGTTTATTTTTGCTTTTATGTAATTTTCTACTGACCTTTGACAGTGATTAATAATTGCCTATTCCATAAATAGTAGCCCCCCAGCTCCTCGGAGTTTCTTCTCACAGCTAATATGGTTTAATAATTTCTTTCTTGAGAAATGAATCTCTAAATCTAATTTTATATGAAAACTAAATTTTTAGCACAATTACTGTTATCAACATGTTTGATATCCTCCTGCACGAGCGAAGATATAGAATTTTCAGATGTAGACGAACAGGGATCGATAGAAACCACCACGTTGGATATCGATGAAGCCAAAAGTTTATTGCAAGAGTTCGTGGCCGATGCTTTCACGAAGTCTAACACGTCTTTCACGATCAAAGAGCATAAATTAAAGACTCTGTATATTGATAACACAGAGACCTTGCCCGTTACAGTCAGAGATACGATACCCGTTTATGAGTTCACTACCGAGACGGATGGACAAGAGGGCTACTCCGTGGTAGTCGGAGATAAAAGAGTAGAGAAAGTGCTCATTTCAGTACCTTCCGGTCTTTTATCGGACACATCGTTCATCGAACCTTTGCGATTGTATTATAGAGATATCCCGATGCTCATTCAGCAAGATCTGAATCAATATTACGCAGAGACACAAGAAAAGGCCATTCAAACAAAGATGAGTGTGGAAGCTTGCTATAAAGACCTACCTACACTTTGGAGTCAAGGATATCCCTATAATGAAAAATGTCCAATAAAGTGTTATGACCATGCGCTTGCTGGATGTAATGCCATTGCTATCGCCCAGATCCTCGCTTATCACAGAGTCCCAACAAACCTTAATTGGAATGCTATCTTAGCTAGCTCTACGGTAACATCTTCTTCTAGCGCAACTGTCATAGATCAAGTGAGCACACTTATAGCAAACATAGGAAGTAAAATCAGCACAGAGTATGAATGTCTCGAAAGTGGAGCATCTCCAAGCAATATACCATCCTGTCTAATTTCTTATGGGCTTAAAGCAGATGGTATCGTAACACTTTCCGTTGAAGAATGTAAAATGAACCTTCAAAATGGAAGACCGGCGATTCTTTTCGGATATACGGCATCAAATGCAGGCCACACATGGGTTTGCGATGGATGGAAAAAACATATATATGATGACGGAAATTGCTATGATTACTTAAAAATGAATTGGGGTTGGGGAGGCGATTCGAACGGATTCTTCTTAATAGAATACCCAATGTCTTTCAATGCCGGAGGATATTTATTTAACAAAAATCTAAAGATGATTTGCAATATACATAAACTATAAACATATAAGATACTCATGAGAAAAACAATCATACTCGCTTCAATCTTCTCCTTCATCCTCATAGCCTGCACCAAGGATGACAACACATGGAAATATGGCGACAAACAGGAGTTGGCAGGCTCGGAATGGCTCAAAGTAGAAATGTATCCCGTGACTTATGTCTCCAACGAGGGATTCTCTCCCATCCGGAACCCCAAAGAGCAAACGCTGCGTTTCGAGGACGACGGCTTCACGATGACGACTAAAGGCAGTGTGCATGATGACGAATCGCAAATCATGCGGGATACTATCATCCTCACGCACGGACGCTACGAGTACGAGCACCCTACCCTGCGATTGACACCCGACTCCGGCAGCCCCTCCGTGGAGGCATGGATCTCCCCTCTGAACAGGATTTGCTTCCATGATAACGGAGACCTCCGAGAGTTCAAACGGAAATAACGATCCGCCGAGGCCCGGCCATCACGGTTGGGCCTCGCATTTTCTAAAGATTCGACCTCGCGCTTGCCGCGGAATGCCGCATTTCCCCAAGATTCGACCGCACACCCGATGTAACCCCCGCATTTTTCCAAGATTCGACTGCGCACCCGCCGCAAGGTCTCGCATTTCCCCAAGATTCCGTTTCGCGCCCGATGTAAGCCCCGTATTTTCCCAAGATTCAACTTTTCACCTGCCGCGAGGTCGAATCCGCGAAAAACACGGTAGTTTCCAGAGCTATATCCACCGATTTGTCTTACCTTTAGCCAGTATTAAACCTGATCATGGATCTAAATCAACAAGAAAATGGAAAAGATTACAAAAGTAAAAGACATTAACATCACGAAATTGAACAACGCCGAGTACCGAACCTTCATGGCCCGCTACGGGAACCTGCTCGCGGGTGGCGGAGGCGACTCGGAATCTCCCGACGAAATCAGCTTCGACCCGAACGACCCGCTGGGCATCCCCCAAGAACTTCGTACGGCCTTCGCCGCCGATTTCGCCCTATTGACCGACGCCGTGAACCAATCCTCGGCCAGCGAGGAGACCGCGCAGATGTCCACCCTCGACAAGGAGAGGGATGATCTCTTGATCTTCATTACTTCCACCATTACCCAAATGACGAAAAGCCCGCTGGTGGCACAACGCACGGCGGCCGAGAAGCTATACCTTCCCGTGAAGCCCTACATCGGCGCCGCACGCCTCGCCAACTTGCAGGAGACGGCCGCCATCGAGGGCTTGCTGGTAGACCTCGACAAGGACGGCATGCCCGAGGCGCTGGCGGCGCTCACCCTCACCGAGGTAGTGGCCTCGCTGAAGGAGAAGAACCAGCAATACGCAGCCTTGACCGAGCAGCGCACCAACGCACAAGCCGACAACCCCGTAGAGAGCGCCAAGAAGATCCGCCTCCGCATGGACGAGGAATACGACGAGATGACCACCTACGCCTTCGCCCAGAGCGTGGTGAAGCCAACGGCCACGACCGCCACCTTCATCAACCGCCTCAACACCCTCATCGACGAGACCAACGCCCTCTATAACCAGCGCATAGCGCAGGCGAAAGCCGCCGCCAAGAAGCAAGCGGATAGCGAATCGCCGTCAGAGATATAAAGCCGTGAGGCCCTCATGTTTTTTAGATTTAAGAATGATGGGGCTCCCCTCCCTCCAAGGAGGGGATGCCCCATTGATTAATGATTATTAATAGCCTCTCCCCCCTCCCTCCCACGAAAAAAACATACCTTTGCCAACTGTATTATCCGTGAAGGAATAACGAGACATTTACATGATAAGATCTATTCGCTATATCACTTTGCTAGTCCTGTTACAATTCGTGACCGGCATTTCCGTCCTATACGCCCAGAGCATAACTTCCGCTTCCGGAATCGTGAAAGACTCCGTAAGCGGGGAACCCCTATCCTACGTATCCGTCATGTTCGAGAACTCGACGATCGGGGCGATGACCGACGATGACGGGGCTTTCAGCCTCCAGAACGACAAGGGGCTCACCCGACTGGTCCTCTCTTCCCTAGGATATGACAACAAGGCGGTAAACCTCAAGGCCGGGCGGAAGAACGACAATCTGGATATATTATTAAGCCCCACCTCCTTCCAGATCGCGGAGGTAGAGGTGAGGCCTACCAAGGAGAGATACTCCCGCAAGGACAATCCCGCCGTGGAACTGATCAAGAAAGTCATAGAGCATAAGAACGACAACCGCATCGAGGCGAAGGACGAGTACCAAAGCGAGGTGTACGAGAAGCTCAGCATGTCGCTGGACGACTTCAACCCCAATCTCGAGAAGAATAAGTTCCTGAAGAAATTCAAGTTCATCAAGAACTATCTGGATACCTCGGAGTTCAACGGGAAACCGATCCTGACGATCTCCGTCCGTGAGACGATCTCCGACCAATACTACCGCAAACATCCCAAGGCGGAGAAGACGATCACCAAGGCCAAGCGCCAGCAGGGTATCGACAAGACATTGGACGATGGAGGCGCCATCACCGCCAACCTTGAGGAGATATTCAAGGGCGTCAATATCTTCGACAACAATATCAATATCTTGTTGAACCGTTTCGTGAGCCCGTTATCTTCCACGCTGGCCGTCTCCTATTACAAATATTATATCATGGATACGGTGGACGTAGCCGGAGATAAATGTGTGGATCTCGCCTTCGTGCCCGTAAACAGCCAGAGCTACGGCTTCACGGGCCGCTTGTACATCACGCTGGACGGTAATTACGCCGTCAAGAAATTCCTCTTGAACACCCCGGCGAACATCAACCTCAACTGGGTGGACAAGCTCCGGATCGAACAAGAGTTCAAGCGGATGCCGGATAGTACTTGGGTGCTCGCCAACGAGAATACCTACGTTAATTTCTATATCGTAAAAGGGGCGCAACAGCTCTATGCCCACCAGCTAAGGAATTTCGATAAGTATCAGTTCGACGTGCAGAACGCCGACTCGATCTTCGGCCTTCTCGGTCCGATCCATGAGCTGCCCGAAGCCACCGCCCAGACCGACACCTTCTGGATACACAACCGCCATGTCCCCTTGAAAGAGAAAGAGAGCGCCTTGGACGACTTGCTGGCGCAACTCCGCAAGGTACCGGCTTTCAACGTGATCATCAAGACCGCCGAGATATTGATCACCGGTTATATCCCGACCACGGCGGACAAGGATAAGAGCAAGTTCGATTTCGGACCGATGAATACCACGTTCAGCGCCAACCATCTGGAGGGCTTCCGCATGCGTGTGGGAGGTATGACGACGGCAAACCTCAACCCGCACTGGTTCGGTAGCGGTTATCTGGCCTATGGCGTAAACGACCGTAAGCTAAAGTATAACGCCAAGCTGACGTATAGCGTGAACAAGAAGAAATATCACGAGGGAGAAAGCCCGGTGAACAACATCTCCGCGATCCAAGAGTACGACGTATATACGCCCGGTCAGGACTTCCTCTTCACCAGCAAGGATAATATGTTCGTGGCATGGAAGGTGGGCGAGCCCGTCACCATGATGCAATACATCCGCAAGACCATGCTCCAGTACCAGAAGGAATGGCTGAATGGCCTGACCCTTACCACTTGGGCGCGGAACGAGAACAACGAGGCGGCCGGAACGCTCCGCTACGACCGTTACAACGCCGACGGGACATTGACGAACCTAAAGAGTTTCACCAACACGGAGCTAGGGGCCCAGCTTCGTTTCGCCCCGGGCGAGCGTGCCTATAACGGACGAGAGGGTAAGAACTCGCTTTTCAACCTCTCGAAAGACGCTCCCGTATTCAAGCTATCCCATCAGATGGGATTGAAGAACGTGTTGGGGGGCGACTTCAACTACAACCATACGGAGATCAGCGCCGAGAAACGGATCTGGCTCTCTTCCTTCGGACATATCGACGCCTTGGTGACGGCGGGCAAGGTATGGGACAAGGTCCCTTTCCCCTTGCTCATCATGCCGAATACCAACCAGTCCATCACGATCCAGCCGCAAGCCTTCAACATGATGCGTGCGCTGGAGTTCGTAAGCGACCAGTATGTTTCGTTCTACTTCACGTATTATATGAAGGGATGGATCTTAAACCGTATTCCCGGCGTGAAGTGGCTACGTTTGCGTGAGGTGATATCGTTCAGCGGTTTCTACGGAGGACTGACCGATAAGAATAACCCGGCCTTGGACCCGACGGGACTATACCGCTTCCCCGAGGGAACCTCGCCGATGGGCCGTACACCTTACCTGGAGGCCAGCGTAGGTCTGGAGAACATCTTCAAGATATTACGGATCGATTATTACCGCCGGTTGACGTATCTGGACCAACCGAATATCAAGAAGGGGGGCGTGCGTATAGCGCTGCGGTTCTCCTTCTAAGAGTTGACAGTTGAGAATTGACAGTTGACAGTTAAATGTAGGAGAGATAAGAAAATGGGGGAGTTGGAACGCAGACCGAACGCATGGGCGTTGACGCCGCTGGTGGTATTCTTATTGACTTATTTGGTGATATCTATCGTGGCGGGAGATTTCTATAAGATGCCGATAACGGTAGCCTTCGTCATCTCCTCGATCGTAGCGATAGCGATCTCCAAGGGAGGCAAATTAAGCAACCGTATCGAGCAGTTCTGCCGGGGGGCGGCCAATAGCAATATCATGCTGATGGTATTGATCTTCATCCTCGCCGGGGCGTTCGCGCAGACCGCCAAGGCGATGGGTGCCGTAGACGCTACCGTGAATCTGGCGATGTCCATCCTGCCCGGTAACCTGTTGGCGGCCGGAATCTTCTTGGCCGCTTGTTTCATATCCATCTCGGTAGGTACGTCGGTGGGCACGATCGTGGCCTTGGCCCCGGTAGCCGTCGGTATAGCGGACAAGACGGGGATGCCGGACGCCCTTATGCTGGGTGTCGTGGTGAGCGGCGCCATGTTCGGCGATAACCTGTCGTTCATATCCGATACGACCATCGTAGCTACCCGCACGCAGGGTTGCCAGATGTCCGATAAGTTCAAGGTGAATATCCGTATCGCCCTCCCGATAGCGATCCTGACCGGATTGATATACGTGCTGGTGGGAAGCGGCGTGGAGAACGCTTACGCCCCGGCCCCGATCGAATGGGTCAAGGTGATCCCTTATCTGGTGGTGTTGGTAACCGCCGTTTGCGGGATCAATGTCATGCTGGTGCTATTCATCGGGATCGTCCTGTCCGGTATAGTAGGTTTGTGGACCGGTAGCTTCGATATCTGGGGCTGGAACGCCTCCATGGGATTAGGTATCACCAATATGGGCGAGCTGATTATCGTGACGCTTCTGGCAGGAGGCATGTTGGAGATGATCCGCTATAACGGGGGTATCGACTGGATCATCCGCAAGCTTACCTCCCGCATCCATTCCTCCAAGGGGGCCGAGATGAGCATAGCGGCCTTGGTGAGCTTCGCCAACCTTTGCACGGCCAACAATACGATCGCCATCATCACGGCTGGCCCCATCGCCAAGGAAATAAGTGACAAATTCCATATCCCACCCAAACGCAGCGCCAGCATTCTGGACACCTTTTCCTGCCTGGTTCAGGGAGTCATCCCCTACGGTGCTCAAATGCTCATGGCCGCCGGAATCTCCCAGGTTTCTCCCCTGCTGATCATGAAATACCTGTATTATCCCCTGATTCTGGGCATCTGCTCCACCCTTGCCATTGCGCTGGCACCGGGAGGGACGGAAAGACGGGGGAAACGCTGAAAAGCCCATACGGAGAAAGGACGGCAAGGCCGCCTTTTTTGTTACCGACATGTTATCCCTGTTATCTTCATGTTACTCAACATATGGGATTCTTGTGCTATCATACATGCATGAGCCTTCATATAGAACCCACGGAAGACGCAGTGGAAACCCTGCGCAAGGAAAGGCGGAAAAATTATATTGCCGCATTAGCGACATCCATTCTCTCCGTCGTTTTGGCAGGAGCCATTCTCTACTCCCTGACCATCATCATCGCCCCTCCGGAAGAACCCAAAGTCGTCGGCTACATCACGCCGGACGATGCGCCGCCGTCGGATACGCCTCCGCCGCCGGAAGTACAGAGGGAAACTTCCTCTTCCTCCCATGCGGAGACGCCCGTCAAGGTCGTGGTGGCAGCGGCCGCCGCTCCGGTGAGCCTCCCCAAGATCGACATTGACCCGCCCGATGAACCTGTCATGCTGGAGGAGGGAACCGCCCTCGGCATGGGGGACGGCTTCGGCCCCGACCTGGGAGACTCCACCTCTGCTTTCGGTACGTCCCAACCCTCCGGAAGCACGCTGGTAGGGACCTTTTACGACACCAAGCAGACTCCTGGCGGACGTCCTACCAACATGAACATGAACCAGTACAGGGAGTTCCTTTCCCGCTTCGTGAACAAAGGCTGGAACGAATCGGAACTGAACCGTTTTTACAAGGCTCCGCAACAATTATACGCAGCCCAGTTCTACATACCCAGAACTCCCGCCAAAGACGCTCCCAAGGCCTACGGTTGCGATGACAAAGTAAAGCCTAGCCAGTGGCTCGCCATTTACCGGGGAAAAGTACGCAAGTCCGGCACGTTCCGATTCGTGGGACTGGGAGACGACTACTTAGTAGTACGGTTCAATAAACAGAATGTCTTCGACTACGGCTGGGAATCCGCTTCTCTGGGAAAAATGACGGCAAACAATGCCAAATGGCTTGATGCCATGGAAGGCAAACCCGGCAATGACGACTTGAAAAAGGAACTCCGGGAAGTGGGCATCAATGTCCCCCCCGTTACGTTCTACAAATACAGTTCTTCCGGGCACTGGAACAACACTATGCGCGGTGTGGCAGCCGGCAAGCAGTTCACGGTGGAACAGG
>OLXJ01000900.1_pt1 | contig 13014 bp, 10 predicted proteins | sample 1644591 | NCBI WGS metagenome assembly OLXJ01 (sample SAMEA103958150, study PRJEB25191) | human gut metagenome | biome: human-associated habitat [ENVO:00009003]; feature: intestine environment [ENVO:2100002]; material: feces | place: Germany | collected 2013/2015 | reverse complement strand
TTGATGTTGAACTGAGGCACACCGTAGTGGCCATCACGTGCTTTGATCAGCATTTCGGTTGCATTTACCAACATTATTCATTACCTCCACAAAATCATTGGGGTCTTGCTCGTTTCATATCCGCTTTGTGCACGGTTTAACGAACCTACAGAATTAGTATACCCCAAACAGCGGCCAAAATCAATCCAAACCGGTGTTTTTCCTGTAACAATGCGGGGATTCTGTTTCTGGCAGGGTGCAGGGGGGTACTGCCAGAAGCGCGTATACTCGATAGAATGCAACAAATTTCCATATAATGCGCAACAAGCGGCCGAAAGACAGAAAGCTTGATGAAGGACGGATTTTCAACACAGATCCACATTCGTCAAAATGATATTGGGCAATTTGGCAAAAGCGGACAGGATGCAGTTCAAAAAATTGTCATATTTCCGACTTGTATTCTACAAATTGTACGCAGGAAATCAAAAGAAGTCGAACCAAAAAGTGGAAAACCTTGTGGAAAGTGTGGAATTCCACAGGCAAAACAGGCTTTAAAGCTGGACTTTTGAACTTTCTCCACAGGGTTTTCAACATGTGGAAAAATAATCGCTCTTCTACGGATTGTATACCGCGTTTTTGTGGAAAACTTTTTTCTCCGGCAAAACAGAGGGATATCTACCCAGCAGCCGGGTAAAGCTGATGCAGGGCGGCAGAACATTTCTGCAAAAAAGCGGAAACGGTCTCCGGCACCACGAACAGAAAAACTTTTGCAGGACGCGGATAAAAAACGGTAATTTGCTGGCAAACAAGGTTGGCTTATGCTATACTTCAAAATGAGTTATCATCTTCAGATCATACCGGTGCGCGGCCCAGAGTGCGGCGCGCCTTTTGGAGGGTGTGCACAGCACCTTCCGGTGATACAACGGAAGGAGAAAATCATCATGGAAGAAAAGAACCAGCCGCGCCGTCCGCGCCGCAGCCCGGAAGAGCCGCTGCAGAAGAACGAGAGCCTTGTTTATGGCAAAAATCCGGTGACCGAACTGCTGAAAAGCGGTTCCGGCGTGGACACCGTGCTCATTGCTGAGGGCATGGCTCCGGCCGTGGCGGCTTACTATACCGCATTGGCAAAGGAAGCGGGTGCCACGGTGAAGCGGGTGCACCCCAACAAGCTGCGCCTGATGACCGGCACCGAGAGCCATCAGGGCGTGGCTGCCTTTGCCAGCGAGATCGAATATGTGACCGTGGAGGACCTGCTGAACGTTGCCAGAGAGAAGGGGGAGCCCCCTTTCCTGGTGCTGAGTGACGGCATCGAGGACCCCCATAATCTGGGCGCGGTGATGCGCTCTGCTCTGCTGTGCGGAGCTCACGGCATCGTCATCCCCAAGCGGGGCGGCGCATCCGTGACCCCCACCGTCATCAAGTCCAGCGCCGGTGCGGCTGAGCGTCTGCCCGTGGCCCGTGTGGCCAACATCGGCGAGACCATCCGCCGCCTGAAGGATCAGGGGGTGTTCGTCTACTGTGCCGATATGGACGGCGTGCCCCTGCGCAAGAACAACCTGACCGGCCCCATCGCACTGGTGCTGGGCAGCGAAGGCAGTGGTGTATCCCAGCTGGTGAAAAAGCTCTGCGATGGTGTGGTGCGGCTGGATATGGCCGCTCAGGGCACCGGTGTGGACAGCTTCAATGTCTCGGTGGCGGCTGGCATCATCCTGTACGAGATCCAGAGCCAGCGCGCCGCAGAGTAAGAAACAGCGGCCAGACCGCCGTGACCAGAACAGGGAGGGACTAGGATGCCAAAGGATGATAAGCGCAAAGAGCTGACACAGGAAGAGATCGATGCGCAGAACGAGAAGTTCCGCACGTTTTTCAGCACCAGCGTGGCACAGGTGCCCGAAGAGATGAAGCGCCGCGATGAGGAAAAGGAGAGCACCGGCAGCCTGCTGGGCAAGCTCTTTCACCGCGAAAAGGACAAAGAGGAGCCAGCCGCCGCCCCGGCCGTGCAGAATGAGCTGCCGCCCACGGGTGAGATCGTGCTGGGCCATGAGGAAGAAGCCGAGGCCGGCCTGGAGCTGGCATTGGAGCCCGGAGAGCTGGAGGAAGCAGAGCCTGTGGCTCTGCCCACCGCGCCGGAAGCCCCCGCAGCGCCGAAGCCGGAACCCCGGCCCGCACCCCAGCCCGAGAAAAAGCCGGAGCCGCCCCGCCGCCGGGAACCCCTGACCCCGCAGGAGCAGCAGGAGGATGCAGAGATGGCCGAACTCAAGGCCATGCTCTATGGCACCCCCAAGCCTGCCCCGGTGGAGGAGGTGCAGGATGCCCCCGAAGAGGTGCTGGCCGTGGAGCCGGAAGCTCCCGCAGCGCCTGAGGGCCCGGCCATCCCCATGGTGTTTGCCGAGGATCAGTCGGTAAAGCAGGCAAGGTCTGCCCCGGAAGCCGCGCCAGAGGTTGAGCCGGAACCGGAAACGGCTTTCCAGTTCTTTGGCAAGGGCGCGGACGAGAACGAGCCGCAGGCCCCTACCCGCACCGAGGCCCCCAGCAAGGACGACAGCATGAGCCTGCCGCTGATGGGGCTGGAAGAGGACGAGGCACCCGCCCGGCCTGCCGCACCGGCAGAGGAGGCCCCGGCCCAGCCTGCTGAGGAAGCGGCTCCTGCCGCGCCGGAGGCTGCGGAGAAGCCTGAAGAGGAAGCCGAGCCGGAAACGCCCGAGCAGGTGGGGGAGAAGCTCCGCCGGATGGGCGCGGAGCTGACGCTGCGGTGTGTGCTGGAGGGCATCCTTGCCGTGGTACTGCTCCACTTTGGCCTTGTTGCCGAGGGGCTGCTGGCCCCTGTGGCCTCCCTTGACCCCGTGATCGCCCCGGCGGCGTTCTATGCCGCCAACCTGCTCTTTCTGGCCGGTGCGCTGGCTGTGGGCTGGCCTGTCCTGCGGGATGGCCTGCAGGGCCTCAAGGGCCGCCCCAGTGCAGACACCATGCCGGCGCTGGCTGCCTGCGGTGCGCTGGTGCAGGCTGCGGTCGCCCTGCTCAACGCCCAGAGCTATCAGAACTCCAGCTGGACGCTGCTTTCCGGCGTGGCCGCACTGGGCCTGTTCCTGGCCCTGCTGGGCAGCCGTGTCCTGCTGACTGCCGTCAGAAACGGCTATGACCTTGCCGCCCGATCCCCTGAGGGGCTGCAGGGCGCGTTCCGTGTCCGGGATAAGGACCTGATCCGGGTGCTGGCCCGGAGCCTGGATCAGAAAGACCCCTGGGTGCTGCTCAGCCGCCCTGTCCAGTGGGACGAGGCGCTGGTGGAGCAGAGCTTCGGGGAGCGCGCCAGTGAGCGCCGCGCCCGCAAGACAGCCCTGATCCTGCTGGGTGCTGCCGTGCTCAGCGGGCTGGTGTTCCTGCTGTTTGGCGGCGGGCCCAACGGCATGGCCGCAGCCCTGACCTCCATGCTCTGCATGGGTGCACCGCTGTCCTCCACCCTGGTTGCGGGCATCGCGTCTCTGCGCCTGCAAAAGACCGCTGCCGCCGCCGGTGCCGTGGTGCCCGGCTGGGCCGCCATTGAGGAGCTGGGCGGCGTGGACACCGTGCAGGTGGATGCCGACGAGCTCTTTACCGCCGACAGCGTGAATCTGGAGGACATCCGCATCTTCAAGGGCGGCCGCATCGACCGTGCCATCCTCTATGCGGCCAGCATCCTCAACCACAGCTGCGAGACCCTGCGGGGCCTGTTCCGCCAGATCATCGAGGACCGCACCGAGATCCTGTACCCTGTGAAGGATCTGGAGGTCCACCACGGCCTTGGCTTTGCCGCCTGGTGCGATAACAACCGGGTGCTCATCGGCAACCGGCTGTACATGGAGCGGGAGGGCGTGCCCCTGCCTGAGCAGGAGTACGAGGATGAGCACTCCCAGAACGGCACGCTGCAGATCCTGTATCTGGCTGTTTCCGGCAGCCTGCACGCCATGTTCGTGCTCCACTATGTGGGCGGCCGCAACGCCGCCCGCGGTCTGGAGGTGCTGCAGCGGGAGAACATCCGCCTGCTGGTCACCTGTGAGGACCCCAGCCTGACGGCCCGCCACATCACCGAGGCTTATCATCTGCCCGAGGGGATGATCACCCTGCTGGATCAGGAGCAGTGCAGCGCGCTGACCCCTGCCCAGCCGGACGAGACCGCCCGCTGCTGTATGCTGCATGATAAGGGCTTTGCCAGCCTGATCGGCGGCCTGCGCGCGGCGGAAAAGGCCCAGAACGCCGAGACGAGCGCCACCACGGTGCAGATGGTCTCGGTCTGGTTCTCGGTGGTCATCGGTGTTCTGCTGACCTACGCGGGCAGCATCGGCACCCTGTCGGTGGCAGCTGTCCTGATGTATCAGGCGGCATGGAGTGCTTTGAGCATTGCGGTCTGCGCCCTGAAACAGCATAACTGAGAGATATTCTCAAAATAAATAGGAATTATTCTTGATTTCAATTCGGAACTCTGGTATAATCAGTGCAGAAGGAACGCCCCGGCGGTCACCGGCGGCGAAATGATACACCGCACAAACAAAAGGAGAGCACGAATATGGAACTCAAGGGTACCAAGACCGAGAAAAACCTGTGGGAAGCCTTTGCAGGCGAGAGCCAGGCCCGCAACAAGTATACCTTCTTCGCCAGCGTGGCCAAGAAGGAGGGCTATGAGCAGCTGGCAGCAATCTTTGAGGAGACGGCTGCCAACGAGAAGGAGCACGCCAAGATGTGGTTCAAGGCCCTGAACGGCGGCTCCATCCCCGATACCATGACCTGCCTGGAAATGGCAGCCGGCGGCGAGCACGACGAGTGGACCGAGATGTACCCCCGGATGGCCGCAGAGGCCAAGGAAGAGGGCTTTACCCAGCTGGCTGCCCTGTTCACCATGGTGGCGCAGATCGAGAAAGAGCACGAGGAGCGCTACCGTGAGCTGGCCGAGAACCTGAAGAACAACACGGTTTTTGCCCGGGAAGAGCAGCAGGTCTGGCAGTGCCGGAACTGCGGCTACACCTATATCGGCAAGTCGGCTCCCCTGAAGTGCCCGGTCTGCGCACATCCCCAGAGCTACTTTGAGCTGAAAAAGCACAATTATTGATCCTGTCCGGAACGCCGCAGCTCCCACGCCGGGACTGCGGCGTTCTTTTTGCACAAAATTTTCCGGAAAAACTGGCATTCCCGACGAAATCGGGTGCGAAAGCACAGCACTTTGGGCGAAGAACTTGACCCACATTGGCCGGACGTGTAAAATGAATCAGTAGTGAGAAAAATCATGGACGCGAAATTTTTCCATGTGTGCGGCATTCCTTTGATCCCATGGGATGAAACAAGGAGGGAAGTTCGACCCAATGAAATGGAAATTCCAAACCGCGGGGCGGCTTCTGGCCCTGCTGGCTCTGAGCGGGGCCCTGCTGGCTGCCCCTTTGCCCGCGCAGGCCGCGCCCGGTGTGCTGACAGGCCTGACCGGAACCGGCTCCAAGCTGGAACTGGAGCTGACCGAGATGGAGCTGGAGATCACCGATGATGACCCCCGCCCCAAGGGCTACCTGTACACCAGCGGCCAGAGCGATTATTACTTCATCGTCTGGATGAGCAGCAACTCCAATGTTGCCACGGTGGATGGCGACGGCAAGGTGACGGGCCGCAATGCAGGCACTGCCATCATCACCGCCATCTCCGACCACGGCGAACGTGCCGCCTGCAAGGTGACCGTGACCCGCAAAAATGAAGAATCAGCCAGAAAAAAGCCCACGCTGGATACCACCAGCCTGAGCCTTGTGCTGCAGTACAATGACCTGCACCCCACCCATCAGCTCCAGTTGACCAACAGCGACCACTCCTTTCTCTATGTCTACCAGTGGATGAGCAGCAACCCTGAGGTGGCTACGGTCAGCGACAAGGGCCTTGTCACGGCTCAGGCGGCGGGCACCACCACCATCACGGCAATGGTCTCCAACGGCCAGGCTTTGCGGTGCAGCGTCACGGTGACTTCGGATATCGGCAAGGTGACTTTGAACAAGAGTGACCTGCTGCTCCGCATCGTGGGCACCCAGGAGCGCCTGACGGCCACCGTTGCGGTGGAAGGCGGCGGCAGCGTGCCCATTACATGGGTCAGCAGCAACCCGGGTGTCGTTACCGTGGATGCGGATGGCGTGGTGACCGCCATTGCCGATGGAGAAGCCAAGGTCACGGCCCTTTCGCCCGCCGGACGCTTTGACGTGTGCAGCGTTGTGGTGGGCATGGCGGCGGAGAAGTACGAATCTGAAGCCGACCTTGCTGACGAGCTCAAGCTCCCTGACCCCTACGTTGCCGTAAGGCTGAATAAACTGGCATAAAGAAAAAGCACCCGCCCATGGCTGTTTTTGACAGCTATGGGCGGTTTTTGCGTGTATGGAAACGGATGCGCTGGGAAAAACTTGCCGAAGAGGAATTTTTTTCAAAAAATATTTTGCGTTGCATGGCGTGGTGTACCTGACACATCCGGCCGCCTCCGGCAGGTGAAAAAGGACAAAATGGCTCGAACGTTGTTTAAGACAGGGAGCGGCTGCCCCACAGAGCGGCGAAATCGCTGCAAAAAAGGCGGCTGTCCGGCATGTTTGACACATTTTACAAGAATTTGACGTAAATGGATTGAATTCACGACTCTTGACAGAAGGCGGGACAAACCAGTATCCTTTTATCCAGAGGAAAGTATTTTATGTCGCCAGACGTTGGAATGCCTGGTGGACAAGTGTGTGTCAGGAGGGAAAGAATATGACCAACTACCGGAACCGAATCGGGGAAGCCATTGCCTTTGCCCGGAACGTGGCGGGCAGATCCCAGCAGGAGCTTGCGGATATGCTGGGGCGGGACAAGCGCACCATTCAGAAATGGGAGCGGGGCGAGATCCGCATTGCGCTGGAGGATTATCTGGATGTATTCGATACTCTGCACCTGCCGGTGGGGCCCTATGAAATGTGGATCCGGCATCCGGAACTCTTTCCGCGCGGCATGGAGGATATCAAGGGCTTCAGCACCGAAAAGAAGCGGAGGACACTGGCGGATTATTATCTGCATCAGGCTGCACCGCTGGAGATCGAGCAGGAGTATTACATCCTGTTCGGTGACCACGGCAGCAACAGCTGCGGCATCCGGCAGGAGCAGCTGGCCAACCTGCAGACTCCGCTCCGTGACCGCAAACGGATCGTGAACCAGATCATCGACAACTACTATGAGGCCCGGGCCATCGGACATCTGACCGACCCGGAGGGCCAGCAGCCAGTGATGCCCATTCTGGAAGCCTGCTACGATGCCAGTGCACGGAGCGTGGAAGCCAACGAGAACCGGTACAGCATCGGCAGCATCGAGGACTATCTGGACGATGCGGCAAAACCGGCAGAAGAGTGAACCGAACAGCAGACGGCCATGTGCAGCCGCCTGCTGTTTTTGCGTGCGGCCTGCCTGCGGGAAAATATTGTGAAATTTGCGGATTCCTGCTATACTTATCCTATTGACGAAAAAGAAGGGTGAGATAAATGGCATACAACATGGGCGGTCGGCGCTTCCGGCCGGTGGGCAGCGGAAAAAAGCGGACTGCGCCGCAGTACGGGCCGGTGGGCACAGGCTGCCCGTTTGTGGAGGAGGCCGTGGCGCGGCTGTACCGGGAACAGAGCGAGGAACATTTCTGGAGCCTGATGAACGCCCTGAACTATGCGCTGGAATTGCAGACCAAGGTGCTGGTGCCGCTGGATGCGGCGGTGGACCCCCAGAGCGGGGCCGCACCCTGGGCACACCTGCCCATCCCGGAGGATCGGGCCGAGGGCCTGCCGCCCTGGCTGCTCCACGCCCGGAAAGAGCGGCACTATCTGCCGCTGTTCACCTCGGTAAAGAACGCCGAGGCGGAAAAGGCCAGCGCCACCCGCCCCATGGTGGAGCGCAGCCTGCGCAGCGCCATGGAGTATGCGCTGGAAACGGACGGCATCGATGGTGTGGTGCTGGACCCGTGGACAAGCTCTGCCACGCTGGATGTCTCCCTGCTCAGCGGGCTGCTGAGATCGGAGCGGGGAAGCGACAACCCCGGCGCTCAGGAGCTGGAAGCCGGGCACGCCGCCGCCCGGGCCGGGGATTGGCCGGAGGCAGCGGCCCGCTACACTGCCGCCGCCGAGGCGGGCAGCGCAGAGGCGCTTTCTGCCCTGGGGGACTGCCTGTATTATGGCCGGGGTACCCGGAAGAATAAGACCCAGGCCCGGCGGATGTGGAAAAAGGCCGCGCAGGCCGGGGAGGTTCAGGCCATGATCGCCCTGGGGGATGACTGTGCCGCATCGGGCAGGGAGATGGCGGAGACCCTGCAATACTACCGCCGCGCCCAGAGCGCTGCCCGGGAAGTACCGGACATCGCCTACACCCCGCAGGTCTGCCTGCGCCTTGCCCAGTACGAGACCCAGTACCTCTCCCGCAAAAAGGCGCTGCTGCAGGTGGCCGAAGCCGTGCAGGGGTTTCGGATCCTGCAGGCCGAGGGCGAAACGGATGCTGCAGCCTGGCTGCGGGAGGCTGAACTGCTGACCGATCAGCTGCTGGCCGACGATAAAAACGCCTGAAACACAGTTTCTTTACATTTGTTCTAAGAAATCGTCATAGGAAACCGGTAAGATATTCAAGGAAATATTCTGCGCCGAAGAAAAGAGGACAAGCACTATGAGCAAAGTGATCGGAATTGACCTTGGCACCACCAACTCCTGCGTGGCGGTGGTGGAGGGCGGCAAGCCGGTGGTCATCACCAACGCCGAAGGCGAGCGCACCACCCCCAGCGTGGTGGCCTTTACCAAGGATGGCGAGCGTCTGGTGGGCGGCGCGGCAAAGCGCCAGATCGCCACAAACTCAGGCCGCACGGTGTCCAGCATCAAGCGGTACATGGGTTCTGATCACCGGGTGCATATCGATGGCAGAGACCTGACCCCGCAGGAGATCAGCGCCATGATCCTGACCAAGATCCGCCGCGATGCCGAGAGCTACCTGGGCGAGCCAGTGACCGAGGCCGTCATCACGGTGCCTGCCTATTTTGACGACAGCCAGCGCAAGGCCACTCAGGACGCGGGCCGCATTGCGGGCCTGAATGTTCTGCGCATCATCAACGAGCCCACCGCCGCCGCGGTGGCCTACGGCCTGGACAACGAAGCCCCCCAGAAGATCCTGGTCTACGATCTGGGCGGCGGCACCTTTGATGTTTCGATCATTGAGATCGAGGACGGCACCTTTACGGTGCTGGCCACCGGCGGCGATACCCATCTGGGCGGCGATGACTTTGACGAGCGCATCGTTGAGTGGGCTGTGGCGGAGTTCCGCAGATCTGACCGCATCGATCTGACCAAGGACCCCGCCGCCATGGGCCGCCTGAAGGAGGAAGCGGAAAAGGCCAAGAAGGAGCTTTCCAGTGCGCTTTCCGCCCAGCTGAACCTGCCGTTTATCGCGGTGGGCAAGGATGGCCCCCACCATCTGGATCTGAGCTTGGGCCGCCCCCAGTTTGAGATGATGACCGGTGACCTGCTGGCCCGCACCGTTCAGCCGGTGCAGAACGCCCTGCGGGATGCCGGGATTTCCGCCAGCCAGCTGGGCAAAGTCCTGCTGGTGGGCGGCAGCACCCGGATGCCTGCTGTGGAGCGGCAGGTCCGGGAGCTGCTGGGCTGTGAGCCCAGCCACACCCTGAACCCCGATGAATGCGTGGCCATGGGTGCCGCCGTGCAGGGCGGCCTGCTGCAGGGCGGCGGAAAGCTGGCCGGTGCCACCGGCGCAGCCGCGCAGGGCCTTGTGCTGATGGATGTCACCCCACTGACGCTGTCCATTGAGACGCTGGGCGGCGTGGCTACCCCCCTCATCACCCGCAACAGTATGATTCCCACCCGCAAGAGCCAGATCTTCACCACCGCACGGCCCATGCAGACCAGTGTGGAGATCAACGTGCTGCAGGGCGAGCGCCACTTTGCCCGCGACAACAAGAGCCTGGGCAAATTCAAGCTCACCGGCATCCGCTCCGGCTTCTCCTCCAAGCCCCAGATCGAGGTCACCTTTGACATTGATGTGAACGGCGTGGTCAAGGTGTCTGCAAAGGATCTGGGCACCGGCCGGGAGCAGAACATCACCATCACCGGCAGCACCAATCTTTCTGAGAACGAGATCCAGCGCGCCATGGCCGATGCCGCCGCCTACGAGGAGGAGGATACCCGCCGCAGGGAGCGGCTGGAACTCCACAATCAGGCCGAGATGTTGGCTTACAAGGTGGATGAAGCCCTCTCCAAGTGCAAAAAGGAGTTGGACAAGGACGAGAAGAACCGAGTCAAGAACGACCTTGCCAGCCTGCGCCGCTGCCTGCGCAAAGATAAGCCCGAAAAGATGAACGAGACCGAAGAAGCGAACCTCCGTCAGGCAAAATCCCAGCTGGAGGCCAGCGCCAACCACCTGATGGTGCTGTACAGCACGGAGCAGGATGCCGGCCGGCAGTAAGCAGGCAATTCCCTACTGAAAAACTTCGTTGAAAGGGTTGACAAACCCGGAAGAGTGGGGTATTATGTATGCAATATCACAAAAATGGCTGTGAAGAGAAGAGTAGGTTTTCGCATTGATCCTTCCAGAGAGCCCGGGCGGTGGAAAAGGGCAGGAAACAGGGAACTGAAAATGGTCTCGGAGCCGCGGGGGCGAAGTGCAAGAGTGCTAAGCCTGCGACGGGAGCGCCCGTTACAGCGTCCGGTTGTCGCGTTGCAAAACGCCGCAGCAGTGAGGCTGTCTCTGTGAGGGGACAGTAAACCAAGGTGGTACCACGGAAGTTTTACGCTTTCGTCCTTGTGGGTGTATGCCCGCTGAGGACGGAAGCGTTTTTTATTTTGCTTCCGGTGCAAAGGGTGCGGATTGTGCCGCACCGCACAAAAACATTTTTGTAAAAGTAGAGAGGGAAAACAAAATGTCTAAGATCACTCGTCGTAATTTTCTGAAAGTTTCCGGCGTGGCCGCTGCTGCCGCTGCCCTGACCGCCTGCGGCGGCTCTTCCTCCACCGCAAGCTCCGCCGCTTCCGGTGCTGCATCCTCTGAGGCTGCCTCCACCGCTGCCAAGCTGGACAAGATCAAGGTCGCTGTTCCCAACGACACCACCAACGAGGCCCGCGCTCTGACCCTGCTGGAGAAGAACGGCTTCTTCAAGCTGAAGGCAGACGCAGGCCTGACCGCCACCAAGAACGACATCGAAGAGAACCCCCTGAACGTCAATGTGGACGAGGTCGAGGCTGCCCAGGTGCCCAACGTTCTGCAGGATGAGGACTACGCTGTCATCAACTCCAACTACGCCATCTCTGCCGGTCTGGACCCCATGACCGACGCTCTGGCCATGGAGGACGGCACCTCTGCCTACGTTAACGTTCTGGTCTGCAAGGAAGGCAATGAGGAGGAGCCCAAGATCAAGGCTCTGGTCGCTGCCCTGCAGAGCCAGCAGGTCAAGGACTTTATGACCGAGAGCTACGGCGGCGCTGTGGTCTCTGTTGTGGAAGACCCCACCGACGGCTATGATCCTTCCATCGATTATGACGCACTGAACGGTGAGACTGTCAGCTGCGCTGCCACCCCCGCCCCCCACTGCGAGATCCTGGAGGTCTGCAAGCAGATCCTGGCCGACAAGGGCATTACGCTGGACATCCAGGAGTACGATGACTATGTGATCCCCAACACCATCGTTGAGGATGGCCAGTGCGACACCAACTACTTCCAGCATCAGCCCTACCTGGACAACTTCAATGAGGAGAAGGGCACCCACCTGGTCTCCGTTGCCGGCATCCACGTTGAGCCCATGGGCATCTACGGCGGCAAGCAGAGCGACCTGAGCCCGATCGAGGGTTAAGCGAACTCCCCCAGTCACCTTGCGGTGACAGCCCCCTCGGGGAGGGGGCCTTTGCCTGACCGTTCTGTTTCAGGCTCCCTCTATGAGGGAGCTGGCAAATCCGTAAGGATTTGACTGAAGGAGCTTATTCAACAGCAAGGAGCAATTTCTGTGATCGAGATCAAACACCTTTCCAAGACCTTCCAGATGAAGGACGGCGCAGTGAATGCGCTGAAGGACATCAGCCTGACCATCCCGGATGGTTCGATTTACGGCATCATCGGCATGTCTGGCGCGGGCAAATCCACGCTGCTCAAGCTGCTCTCCCGCATCACCGCCCCCACCGAGGGCGAAATCAAGATCCGTGGCCGCGTGGCCTCGATGCTCGAGGTCGGCACCGGCTTCCACCCCGAGATGACGGGCCGAGAAAACGTCTACCTGAACGGCGCGATTTTAGGTATGACCCGCGCCGAAATTGACGCCAAGATGGCGGAAATTATTGAGTTCTCCGAGGTCGGCGACTTTATCGACACGCCGGTCAAGCGCTATTCCAGCGGCATGTTCGTGAAATTGGCATTCTCCGTTGCCGCCCATCTGGACAGCGAAATTATGATCATGGACGAGGTCCTCGCCGTCGGTGACATGAAGTTCCAGAAAAAGTGCGGCGAAGAACTGCTTTCCAAGATGGCAAGGTGATTTTCGTGGCAGTCTATCGCGTAAATAAAAATCGTGGCTATACCGTCATGGCGAACTTCCACCTCCGAGACAAGAGCCTGTCACTCAAGGCGGTCGGTCTTCTCTCAAAGATGCTCTCGTTCAATGATGGCTGGAAGTTCTCAACCAAGGGACTTTCTGCAATCTGTAAGGAAGGTCCGGATGCCATTCTCTCCGCGCTCCGTGAGCTTGAGAAACACGGCTACCTCGTCAGGCACCGGCAGAGAGACGGTAAGGGCAGGATGAGCAGCACAATCTTTGAGATATACGAAGAGCCGCAGGAGTCTACGCCAGAACGGGAAATGCCACACACGGAAAATCCATGTGTGGAGAAGCCAGATGTGGATAATCCACGCGGGGATAAGTCCGCACAAATAAATACTGATCAAGTAATTACCCAAGAAAGAAATACTCTCTCAAAGAACTATCAATCCATCAATCTTGATGGGATGGACAGGATGGATGAGCGAAGCGAGTATGAAGAGATTATCAAAGAGAATCTT
>OLXJ01000899.1_pt1 | contig 13029 bp, 10 predicted proteins | sample 1644591 | NCBI WGS metagenome assembly OLXJ01 (sample SAMEA103958150, study PRJEB25191) | human gut metagenome | biome: human-associated habitat [ENVO:00009003]; feature: intestine environment [ENVO:2100002]; material: feces | place: Germany | collected 2013/2015 | reverse complement strand
TTCTTTGTTTCAAAAGGAGCAAGTAATGGAAAGTTTGAAGCAATCATTCGTGAAGTTGGATCCACGGGTGATGATTAAGAATCCGATTATGTTTACGGTGGAGCTTGTGACGCTGGTGATGCTGGTAGTCTGCATCCTCTCGCTGGGAACTACGGAATATGGAACATTCGGGTACAACTTTCTGGTGTTCGTCGTTCTCTTTGTTACTCTGTTGTTCGCTAACTTTGCTGAGGCTATTGCCGAGGCTCGTGGTAAGGCTCAGGCCGACAGCCTACGCAAAACGCGTGAGGAGACTCCCGCTAAAATTCTGATTGATGGCAAAGTCTGCAATATCAGTAGTGCACGCCTGAAGAAAGGTGATTACTTTATTTGCGAAGCCGGTGATACGATTCCGGCTGATGGTGAGATTGTAGAAGGACTGGCTTCCATTGATGAAAGTGCCATTACAGGCGAATCTGCCCCGGTAATCCGTGAGGCGGGTGGGGATAAGAGTTCCGTAACCGGTGGTACGAAGGTGCTTTCTGATAAGATAAAGGTATTGGTAACCCAACAACAGGGTGAGAGCTTCCTGGATAAGATGATTGCATTAGTGGAAGGTGCTACCCGGAAGAAAACACCGAATGAAATAGCGCTGACTATCCTGCTGGCAGGTTTCACACTGGTATTCGTGATTGTTTGTGTCACGCTGATTCCAATGGCGGATTATACAAATATAGAGCATCCGGGAACGTATATCTCGATTGCAGCTATTCTTTCCCTGTTTGTTTGCCTGATACCGACCACGATCGGTGGCCTGCTTTCTGCTATCGGCATTGCAGGTATGGACCGTGCGCTTCGTGCCAATGTGATAACGAAATCGGGTAAGGCAGTGGAAACGGCCGGTGATATTGATACGTTGCTGCTGGATAAGACGGGAACTATTACAATCGGTAACCGTAAAGCTACGAAGTTCTATGCAGCTCCCGGTGTGGACGAACGCGATTTTATTGAGGCTTGCCTGCTGTCCTCCATCTCCGATGAAACACCGGAAGGTAAATCAATTATAGAATTGGGACGGGAAACAGGTCGCCGTATGCGTGATCTGAATACTACGGGTGCCCGGATGATTAAGTTCACTGCTGAAACAAAGTGTTCAGGTGTGGATTTGCAAAATGGTACTCAGATACGTAAAGGTGCTTTCGATGCTATCCGTAAGATTGCAGAGAGTGCCGGAAACAGTTTCCCGAAAGAGGTGGAAGATGTGATTGCTGCAATTTCAAGTAACGGCGGTACACCGTTGGTAGTGTGTGTCAACCGGCAGGTGGCCGGCGTTATTGAGTTGCAGGACATCATCAAACCAGGTATTCAGGAACGTTTCGAACGCCTTCGCAAGATGGGAGTGAAGACGGTGATGGTGACTGGAGATAATCCGCTGACAGCAAAGTATATCGCAGAAAAGGCTGGTGTGGATGATTTTATAGCTGAGGCTAAGCCGGAAGATAAGATGGAATATATCAAGAAAGAGCAGCAGTCCGGTAAACTGGTGGCAATGATGGGAGACGGTACAAATGATGCTCCGGCATTGGCACAGGCAAATGTGGGCGTTGCTATGAATAGCGGTACGCAGGCTGCAAAGGAAGCCGGTAATATGGTGGACTTGGATAATGATCCTACGAAGCTGATTGAAATTGTGGAAATCGGTAAACAGTTGTTGATGACGCGCGGTACGTTGACCACGTTCTCTATAGCAAATGACGTGGCTAAATACTTTGCGATTATTCCCGCTTTGTTTATGGTAGCCATCCCTCAGTTGGCACCGCTGAATATCATGGGGCTGCATAGTCCTGAGTCAGCCATCCTTTCAGCTATAATTTTTAACGCTATCATTATTCCTATATTGATTCCGTTGGCACTGAAAGGAGTACAGTATAAACCGATTGGTGCCAGTGCATTGCTTCGTCGCAACTTGCTGATTTATGGCTTAGGCGGTGTCATTGCACCCTTTATCGGAATTAAATTAATAGATATGATTGTCAGTTTATTCTTTCAATAAATAAAAACAGTAATGAAAACATTATTCAAATCCCTTAAAATAACACTTGCATTTTGCGTGTTCTTCTCTGTATTCTATATCCTTATCCTGTGGATATTTGCCCAGGCGGCAGGTCCCAATAAGGGTAATGCGGAAGTAGCGACTCTGGATGGTAAAGTTGTCGGTGCCGCTAATGTAGGACAGATGTTCACAAAAGACATCTACTTCTGGGGACGCCCTTCCCATGCCGGTGACGGTTACGATGCTACCAGTTCTTCCGGTAGCAACAAAGGCCCTACCAACGAAGAATATCTTTCGGAAGTAGAAGCCCGTATCGATACTTTCCTCGTACACCATCCTTATCTGAACCGTAAAGACGTTCCTGCAGAAATGGTAACCGCCAGTGCTTCCGGTCTTGATCCGGATATCACTCCCGCCAGTGCTTATGTACAGGTGAAACGCGTGGCCCAGGCACGTGGCATGGACGAGGCACAAGTAAAGACTCTCGTAGACAATGCAGTACAGAAACCGCTTCTCGGCCTTTTCGGTACGGAGAAGGTGAATGTTCTGAAACTGAATATCGCACTGGAAGAAGCAAATAAGAAATAACTTTAGGTTGGTAGAGAGGCGGACAGATTCCATTCATATTTTGCCATGGTGATGTCTAAAACAGGGTGAATGGAACGCTGCCTCTCTTTTTTAAAGACAACCTTACTTTTAAAAAGATTGAATGAATTATGAAAAGATTAAGAAACAATATTTTTGCGACAGCAGCAGTTGCTGTTGCCTGTATTTTAGGAACTACAAGTGCAAAGGCTCAGGAATTTACTGTGCAGGGTGATTTAGTCAGCTCTTACGTTTGGCGTGGTGTTTATCAGACCGGAGCAAGTTTCCAGCCGACTTTAGGATTCAGCATAGGTGATTTTTCTGTGACAGCCTGGGGCTCGACAGACTTCGATGGTAATAAATCTTCAGAAGGACTGGCAAGCAAGGAGATAGATCTGACGGCTGCTTATACTTTAGGTGAATCAGGACCCACACTGTCCGTAGCAAGTCTATGGTGGGCAGGTCAGGGAGCCGGGAAGTACTTCAACTTCAAGAGCCATGAAACTGCTCACTTCTTTGAAGCAGGTTTGGCTTATACGTTGCCTTGTGAGAAACTTCCTTTGTCTATGGCATGGTATCTGATGTTTGCCGGTGCCGATAAGAATGAGGAAGGTAAGCAAAATTATTCTTCCTATTGCGAGCTGAACTATCCGTTCAGTGTGAAGTCGGTAGATTTGAATGCAACCGTAGGATTCGTTCCTTATAAAACTTATACAGTAGGATATGGAAATTCCGGTTTTGCTTTTACCAATGTAGCGTTGAAAGCTACCACGGCTATCAGGATAACAGATTCGTTTTCATTGCCTATCTTTGCGCAAGCTATCTGGAATCCATGTTTGGAGGATGCTCATTTGGTATTTGGTATAACGTTGAAACCGTGATAACTAAAGATTAGGCACGGATTACGCGGATTACACGGATTAATAACTGCACACAGTAAGAAATTCGTGTAATCTGCGTAATCCGCGCCTAAAAATGAAAGTATGGACAGAGAACAAAGCGTACAGCACTTCCTCGACCTCATAAAGAAATCCCGTCGTGGCAAGTTCAAGATCTACATCGGCATGATTGCCGGTGTAGGTAAGTCGTATCGGATGCTCCAGGAAGCCCATGAGTTGCTGGACAACGGTGTAGACGTGCAAATCGGCTACATCGAAACCCACGGACGTGCCGGGACGGAAGTATTATTAGAAGGGCTCCCCGTTGTCCCCCGCCGTCGGATATTTTATAAAGGCAAGGAACTGGAAGAGATGGATTTGGAGGGCATTATCCGTATCCATCCCGATATTGTCATTGTAGACGAACTGGCGCATACCAATGTAGAAGGCAGCCGAAACGAGAAACGTTGGCAAGACGTGATGGATCTGCTGGACGAAGGTATCAATGTGATTTCCGCTGTCAACATCCAGCACATTGAAAGCGTCAACGAAGAAGTTCAGGGCATCTCCGGCATCGAAGTCAAAGAGCGTATCCCTGACAGTGTATTGCAGGAAGCGGATGAAGTGGTGAACATCGACCTCACTGCCGAAGAACTCATCACCCGCCTGAAAGCCGGTAAAATCTATAAACCGGAGAAAGTACCCATGGCGTTGAATAACTTCTTCAAAACCGAGAATATCCTTCAATTGCGTGAATTGGCTTTGAAGGAAGTAGCGTTGCGTGTGGAGAAGAAAGTGGAGAATGAAGTGGTCGTTTCCAGTGTAGGAGTCCGGCATGAGAAGTTTCTGGCATGCATCAGCAGTAAGGAGAAGACGCCTCGACGCATCATTCGTAAGGCGGCACGTCTGGCAACCCGTTACAATACTTCTTTTATAGCCCTATATGTACAAACACCCCGCGAGAGTGCTGACCGTATCGACCTGGCAAGTCAGCGCTATCTGTTGAATCACTTTAAGTTGGTCACTGAGTTGGATGGTGAAGTGGTTCAGGTACAATCCAAAGATGTATTGGATGCCATCATCCGTACTTGTAAAGAGAGACAGATCACTTCTGTTTGTATGGGCAGTCCTTCTTTCAGTTTACCTCAATCTTTGTTTATGGTGTTGAAATACAGAAAATTTGTGAATGATTTAGCTCAGGCAAACGTAGATTTGATTATACTTGCATAAAATTTAATTCCTTGAGCGTTATGAACATTCGTACTAAATTGATACTCAGTGTAGGCATTCTCGCAGGTATGATAATCCTGCTGGTAGCCCTCTCGGTTGTGAATCTCCAGATACTGACGGCTACGGAGCCGGATAGCCCTGCCGCCATGCCCGGCTTGCAGCGCGCCTTGCTGTGGATTTCCGTAACGGGCGGCATTTGCATTCTTGCCAGTATCGTGTTGCTGGTCTGGCTTCCCCGTTCCATCAACAAGCCTATTCAGGAATTGACGCGTGGTATCCTTGAAATTGCCAATCATAACTATGAGAAACGTTTGGATATGAGCGGACACGAGGAATTCCGTCAGGTGGCCGATAGCTTCAACAGTATGGCTGAGCGCCTGACTGAATATCGTGCCAGTACGCTGAACGATATTCTTTCTGCAAAGAAGTTTCTTGAAGCCGTTGTGAACAGTATTCATGAACCTATTATCGGTCTGAATTGTGAGCATGAAATACTCTTTATCAATAAAGAAGCACTCACCGTATTGAATCTGAAACGTGAAGATGTAATCCGCCACTCTGCCGAGGAACTGTCCTTAAAGAATGATCTCCTTCGTCGTCTGGTTCGGGAACTGATTACTCCGGGTGAGAAGAAAGAACCCTTGAAAATCTATGCGGATAATAAGGAAAGCTATTTTCAGGCATCCTATATTACCATTATGAATACGGATGCCGATACGGGATTCATGCACGAGTCTTTTCATAAGAACGACCCGAAGAACTTTACCCGTGCATGGTTTGCATGGCAGAATACGTTGTTCGGAGAGCTGATCCTCAAACTGGTCAATGAAGGCAAAGTGGACTTATTGAACAGCATTCAGTAGTCTCTACTCCATCTTACTTATAAGATAACTGCTTCATACGGTGAAACCGATAGTTCCATGCTTTGGAACCAATCGTTTCACTGTATGAAACAAGAGTTTCCATGCCTTTGAAACTAAAGTTTCAAGCTTCCGAAACTAAAGTTTCAAGCCGCTGGAACTAAAGTTTCTCACTGATGAAACCATAGTTTCTCACCGCTGAAACTTTAGTTTCTCGCAAGGCGCAGAAACCGACCTTCTTCGCCGTAAGCGTCTCCGCGATGCCACAGTGACAGCAAAACTACTGTCACTCTGCTATCACACCTTGCCGTCACCTCATAACAATCACATAATCATTCATTTGCCCCCATTTATGTGACAGATGACAGCAAATTTTTATTTTTTAATTTATATGTAGAGAGTATATACTCCCCCAATAATAATTATATAATATGAAATCAACCTTTTTATTTCTGGTTACTACAACCATGATGACTTGTACCGCCTTGGGACAACCTTCCAACGACAAAAAGAACGTATTACCCGACTGGGCATTCGGAGGCTTCGAACGACCACAGGGAGCTAATCCGGTGATATCTCCTGTAGAGAACACGAAATTCTATTGTCCGATGACACAGGATTACGTTGCATGGGAATCCAATGACACTTTCAATCCGGCTGCTACCCTGCATGACGGCAAGATTGTCGTGCTGTATCGGGCAGAAGATAAATCCGGTGTCGGTATCGGTCACCGTACCTCACGTCTCGGATACGCCACTTCGAGCGACGGCATTCACTTCAAGCGGGAAAAGACCCCGGTATTTTATCCGGATAACGATACTCAAAAGAAACTGGAATGGCCGGGCGGATGCGAAGACCCGCGTATCGCCGTCACAGCAGAAGGACTGTATGTGATGACCTATACGCAATGGAACCGCCACATTCCGCGTCTGGCAATAGCCACTTCCCGCAATCTGAAAGACTGGACAAAGCACGGTCCCGCTTTTGCCAAAGCGTATGACGGCAAGTTCTTCAATTTAGGATGCAAGTCCGGCTCCATTCTGACCGAAGTTGTCAATGGGAAACAGGTGATCAAGAAAATCGACGGAAAATACTTCATGTATTGGGGAGAGGAACATGTGTTTGCCGCCACTTCCGAAGATTTAGTCAACTGGACTCCATACGTAAATACGGACGGCTCGCTGAGAAAACTGTTTTCACCCCGTGACGGACACTTCGACAGCCAGCTGACGGAATGCGGTCCTCCAGCTATTTATACTCCAAAGGGAATCGTACTTCTGTATAATGGTAAAAACAGTGCAAGCAGAGGCGACAAACGCTATACCGCCAATGTTTACGCTGCCGGACAAGCCCTCTTCGACGCCAATGACCCGACCCGTTTCATCACCCGTCTCGACGAACCGTTCTTCCGCCCGATGGATAGTTTCGAAAAGAGCGGGCAGTATGTAGACGGAACGGTGTTCATCGAAGGGATGGTTTATTATAAGGATAAATGGTATCTGTATTATGGTTGCGCAGATTCCAAGGTGGGTATGGCTATCTACAATCCGAAGAAACCTGCTGCCGCAGATCCGCTGCCCTAAACAAACTGTTTCTTTCTACCCGACATAAATAAAACTGCAAGGATTACACAATTCTGAATGAACAGAGGTTGTGCTGATCCTTGCAGTTCTTATATTTATCAAGATTGATGCACAAAAAACATATTTCACTGCCAAAAAAGTAAACATTTGCGCCAACCATGCGAATTAGCCCTATCTGAAGGACCTTTTCCTCCACATTATTACTAATTTTATCACTATAGAAATAACACACAACAAATCAATAGTTATGAAAATAGTACAAACCTTTTGGCATGGAAATAATTCATTGTTAGACAATAGTTTTGGATGGATGAATCCACAATACCATTTAATGTCATGGGCATTAAGTTGTCTTTCTTTAAAAGACAACTATCAAAATATCGTTTTATATACCGATTCCCATGGATATGAAATCTTTGCCGAACAATTGAAACTACCGTATACAGATATCATCATTCAATACGACAATCTAACTTGCCCTGAACCTCATTGGGCATATCCCAAGTTATTAACCTATTCACTCCAAAAAGAACCCTTCATACATGTAGACGGAGATGTATATTTGCCTAATAAACTAGACAACACCATAGAGATGAGTGAATTGATTGCTCAGAACAAAGAAATAGGAAGCAGTTATTATAAAAGTATGATGAATCATATTCTACAAAAAGATTTATTAATGCCATCCTTCCTAAAAAAAGAATTAGAAAAAGACTCTATCATGTCATATAATGCAGGAATTATCGGAGGAAATGACTTGGAGTTTATAGCTGAATACTGCCGGACTGCATTTAACTTTATCGAATCAAACCATTTAAATGATATAAACAGCAAAGATATTCACATAAATAACAATATCCTCTTTGAACAAATATTGTTTTATGCCCAGTCAAACAGTTATAACAAACCTGTGGCAACAGTCCTTGATCACAGCGTTCGTGACAATGGATACATTTATGATGATTTCTGTAATTTTTATCTATACGACAAAGCCAAACTATTACATATCATCGGCGGACATAAAAAGAACCAACGGATTTGTGATTTACTTAGCAAAACTCTATTAAATAAATATCCTGACTATTACAATAGAGTAGTAGAATTGTTCGCGAATAATCATAAGCGAATGCAAAACAAGGCTAAAAATACTACCTTCCCCGATTTGAGTGTACAAATGTGTATTGCATCCTATCAAGATTATCTTCATTCTTTGTCCAAAAAATGGGAAAAGCTATCTTATACCGATCTGTATGATTGGGAGAAATGCTCATCTTCCTATTTCATGTTTCTAAATGCCGGAAAAGAGGAACAAGCCATATTTACTATTAATAGAAATCCCTACCTATCCATTTACGAAATTCCGGAACCCTGGCCGACAGAAGCAAAAAAACTGCTTAAAGAACGTATAAACAAAGAGTGCCATTCAGACCACTTTGATATAGTATGCATTCCATGTCTGCTATATGAGGGTTTTAAAGAAGTGCTTATTAACGATTTATGTTATAATATTCTGATTCTCATAGAAGAAGAGAAGACATTTGAATGTCTGTTCAACGAATTGCTACCTTGTTTTTCATCTGAAATCAGCAAAGATAAAGAACAAACTTACAAATTAATTCTGACGGAAGTAGAATATCTTCTTTATCATGGGGTGATATGTATCAATTGATTTCAACTTAAACAAGTGTATAAACTTATCTATGCATCCAAAAGAAACGACTTTATTTATAAAAGTAAAGCGGAGAAATTAAAATTAAGAGGGATCAACCAAACCATATTGATCTCCAGTTACAATTCAGGGGCAGGTACAGGTCCCAATGATTGCATGACAGAAGAAGTTTATCAACGGCTTAATGCCCAAGGAGCCTTAGATACCACCGTCTATGTATGTGGCATTGGATGGATGACACCGGACGTAACTATCTACGGTAGCGGATCAGGTTTCGGTTCCGGTAGTGGTTCCGGCAGCGGTAGTGGTTCTGGCGAGTATTGGGGAAGTGGTAGCGGGTGGACTGGTGGTGGAACTAGTGGTGGAGGAACTAGCGGTGGAGGAACTAGCGGTGATGGTCCGAAACCTGGAGGTGGAGACAAACCCGTTCCCAAAGATCCAATAGAATTAATGGACAAAAGTAGGTTTGTTGGTTGGAGAGAAGGAGCTAATTGCTTAAGTCTTTGCAAAGAAACACTAAAAAAATATGGATTATCCAATTACGGAAGTAGCTTAAATGTTTTTAAGCTAGTTGATTCTGCAAATGGATTATTAACAAACTGGGGAAATGATCCAGCTCAAAACTACAAAAATGCAATTGAATGTATCGATAAACATCTCAATGCAAAACGAGTTATCATAGTAGGAGTTGATTATGATCTCGATTTAAATCCAAACATCGACGGTACAGACCATTTTATTGTAGTTACAGGAAGAGGATATGATACTTCACGACAACAGTATTACTATACATTTATGGATAATGCAACTTCCAACTCTGATGATGGATGTAGCAACATTAATCGCCTTTACTACAAAACTGAAAATTTAAAGCTAGAGGGAAGCACAAAGGTTGCTAACAGATATTATACTGTAACTCAAGTAAGACCCAACGACGGTGGGAAATATGATACAACATCTTTATAATATAAAAATGTATAACCTAGAACGAAACGATAGAGTCCACTTTTACCGTGGACTCTATCATCATCTATAAATAATAATCAACCATGAAAAAAGTAGCAATTTTAATTATATTAATAATGGCAAGCGGACTATCTATGTATGGCCAAAACAGCTACAAAGTCACTTCTTTAGTGAAGCTATCGGATATAAAAGAAAAGAACTTGCAACGTGTATTCTATGTTTTTTCAAAAAATGAGTTCCTAAAGCTACCCATCAATTATGATATTTCATTCTTTGTTTACCAAGACAACAACAGTATCTCTCGTGATGATTTTGAACATACGAGAGCAGTAACTCAAGGTACATCTTATAGAATAAGCAATTCTCCATTCTATGCTAATCTTGACAAAAGAGACAAGAGACCTCCCATTGAAACAGTTCTTTCTCTCATTGAAGATACTAATGGAAAATATATCATGGGAATAGTCAGAACTTGGTCAGCTCTTCACGATATGGATAAACATTGGTTAGTTACATTCAATTTTGCAGGAGCAATCATTGACTACATTCCCATTTGTGAATGGCCTGGAACATGCAGCAAAGCTAGAACCATGGAAGCACAAATCAATAAAGATTTTACGGTGAATGTTCAACAGTTGAACTTTCCTGAAAATAATTACATCATTCAGTTCGATAGTATAAAAAGAAATTTTATACACCTAGATAACCTGAAAGGGCAACGTATAGATACTAAATATCAGATAATGCCGGATGGAAAGTTTAAAAAACTGGAAGAGGCATATTATCAACCGCAAATCTACACTCCGGACATGTTGAAGAGCAATGAAACCCTCATTCGATATAGAAGAGAAAATATTAAAGAAAAGAAAATATTTCAACAATAAAGACTATGAAAAACAGTTTAAGAATCCCACGAATTATCCACCAAACATGGAAAACAAAAGATGTACCTTCTCCTCTTGACCAACTGCCACAAACATGGAAAGAATATCTCCCGAATTGGGAATATATCCTATGGACAGATGAAATGAACAGGGAATTTGTCTGCAAACATTTCCCTGATTTCCTGGAGAAGTATGATACATATCCTTGTAACATACAAAGAGCAGACGCTATACGCTATCTTCTCTTGAAAGTTTATGGAGGATTGTACGTAGACATGGATTTCGAGTGCCTCGAAAATATTGAGTTCTTACTAGAAGGATCGGATTTTATCGTAGGTAAGGAACCCGACTGGCATGCTAAACGCTTTGGTTTTGAATATATCATTTGCAACGCTTTCATGGCGTCAACACCCGATAATGATTTTATCAACTTTGTATGCCAAAGGTTAATCAATCATTCCGGTGGGAAAGTTGTTAATAACGGATTTGATATACTGGATTCCACAGGCCCTTTCTTGCTAACGCATGCATTCAACGCATTTCCACATAAAGAAGACATACGTATCCTCGAATCAAAGACAATATATCCTATCGGACAATGGGAGGTAGAGAAAATAAAAAACAACCAGATTCCTAAAGAAATGGAAGAGCGTATCAATCAGGCTCATGCCATACACTATTTCTTTGGTACCTGGTTTGGTAAGTAACCTTTAAAAATAAAATAAATAATGATCCCAAAGAATATACACCTTATCTTTCTACGCAAAGATGAACCGTTCCCCGAACTATTCGAGAAATGCAAACAAGAAATACAAGTCAATCATCCGGACTGGAATATCCGCCTATATAATAAGGATGATGCACAGGATATATTAAATCAAGATTTACCTGAATACATCGAAGCCTATAATGCATTCTATCACAATGTACAAAAAGCAGACTTCTTAAGATTAGCCCTTGTATACCTCTATGGAGGATTCTATATGGATTTAGATATGTTAAGTTTAAAGCCACTTGATGAGTTGAGAAAGTATAATTTGGTTTTAGGAGAAGAGAAAATTGTCTGCCAGGCAGAGCAAGAAGCCTTGAATTTAAGATATCGACTTCGAATAGCCAACTATATGTTCGGTGGAATCCCTAAACATCCTTTTTTACACAGAATAATGGATGAAATGGCAGAAAGAGCCACAATAATCTTAAAATCGCAACAGGAGATTTTAGACATAACAGGTCCCGGCCTACTAACAGACACATATTGGGATAACTATGGAATGTATACAGACATCACATTATTAAGAAATACAGATAAAAGGTGCAGGCAACCTTATCACAATGAAATCTCATGCCACTTTGGAGATTATGCAGCTCATCTGCATGCCGGGACATGGAGAACGGGAATTTGAGTTTATATAACCAAGTTATGCAAGAAAAGCTATTTTATCAACAAACACTAAAAGAATCATTGTAAATTTCTTTTCTACATCAACTGCAATAAACGTAATGACCGGGAAACAAATGGAGAGCATATCATGGGAGTTATTACCGCAACATCTAAAAAACATGATAAGATAAAATGGTCAGAGAGTATTGATACTGGTTTGTCATTGCCGACACCTGCTGTACTTTCATTGTTCACAAACATATATTATAGAATGATAATCAGCTACTTATCTTATACCCTAATTATCCATAGAGTACTCTGAACAGACAAAATATATTTGCCTACATATTGGCACTACAAAGGACAGCTAATCATTCGAAATCCGCTATATTTGGACACGTTTTGAATGACAAAAAGCTTCTTGAGCAATCATTCTTTATGACTGACAAGATGCAGCCCGAACCGGACAAGAATACTTTCTAGATGTAAAGTGGTGCCAAAAAGGTAAATATCCGTGCCATTTCCATAAAGAAGTACTATTCTAAACCCTAATAGAATTAATTCCATTAGTTTTGTATAAATTTGTAAACTACTAAACTTGTTAAAAATAAACCATGATGAACAAAAAAGTAATTGCCGTAGCCCTCGCCCTTGCCTTAGCAGGAGGAAGCTATGCACAAGATGACACCGCGAAGAAAAAGGTGAAAGCCTATATGGTGTCGGACGCCCACCTCGACACCCAGTGGAACTGGGACATCCAGACAACAATCAACGAATATGTCTGGAATACCATTAGTCAGAACTTATTTCTGCTAAAGAAATATCCCGAATACGTTTTCAACTTTGAAGGGGGAGTGAAGTATGCGTGGATGAAGGAATACTATCCCGAACAGTATGAAGAGATGAAGAAATTCATCGAGGAAGGCCGCTGGCATATCGCCGGAAGTAGCTGGGAAGCAAG
>OLXJ01000891.1_pt1 | contig 13158 bp, 8 predicted proteins | sample 1644591 | NCBI WGS metagenome assembly OLXJ01 (sample SAMEA103958150, study PRJEB25191) | human gut metagenome | biome: human-associated habitat [ENVO:00009003]; feature: intestine environment [ENVO:2100002]; material: feces | place: Germany | collected 2013/2015 | reverse complement strand
TCGATTACTGCCAGAGACGAGCTCACGAACTTGGCGTCAACTGGCGCCCGCACGTGAAGACCCATAAGTGTGCTCCTATTGCCGCCATGCAGGTGCAGGGAATGTTCGGCGGCATTACGGTTTCGACAGTCAAGGAAGCCGAGTACATGTTCGATGAGGAAGGCATCACGGACATCATTTATGCCGTCGGCATCGCCCCGCAGAAGTTGACTCGTATTGCACTTCTCAATAGTCGCGGCGCGGATGTCAAGATCATTCTTGACAATCTAGCAAGTGCCATGGCCGTAAGTGAGTTTTGTCGCACACACAACACCAAGATCGGCGTGTTGCTCGAGATAGACTGCGATGGCCACCGTTCCGGTTTGAAACCCGACGATCCCGCTTTGGTGACGGTTGCCAAGGCGTTGACCGACGGTGCTGTCTTCAAGGGGGTCCTGACTCATGCCGGCGACAGTTATCTTTCCCGTAGCCGCGAAGAACTGGAAGCCTACGCAGCCAACGAGGTTCGCCAGATTATGACAGCAGCCAATACGCTCAAGGCAGCAGGCTACACATGTGAAATCATTTCCGTTGGGTCAACCCCGACCTTTACGGCCGTCAAAGACACTGAAGGCGTTACGGAATACCGTAGCGGCGTGGGGGTTTTCCAAGATCTGGTGATGGCGGGCCTCAATGTTTGCAAAGTTAAAGATATTGCCATATCCGTTCTTGTGACAGTCATCGGTCATCAGCCGCAAAAGGGCTGGATTATCACTGACGGTGGCTGGATGGCGATGAGTCGAGATCGAGGCACGGCGGCTCAGGCGGTGGACTGGGGCTACGGCCTTGTTTGCGATGAAACAGGTAAGCCGATTGAAAACTTCTGGATGAAATCAGCCAACCAGGAGCACGGTATTGTCTGCAGCCGAGACGGCTCGCCGATCCGTCCTGAGGATTTTCCCATAGGCACGCGCTTGAGAATCCTGCCCAATCACGCCTTCGACAAGTATTTCGTTGTTGACGAGAACAACAACGTTCAGACGATTTGGCCCAAGATCAACAACTGGTAATGAGCCTGTCACTTAGTTCCGATAACTTCAATTGACCTCAGAAAACGGAAGCGGTTAATCAATGCCGCTTCCGTTTTCTACATTCTTTTGCCTATTGCGAAGCCCTATCGCATTCGCTAAAACTAGGGGCAATCAATACAGGTTCCTTCTTTTTGTCCCAGAATTTGTCCATCGGCAGTTCCGACACCATGATTTTGTCTGCAGCACAATTTGCACACATTCGCTCGGTACGCCGCGTGCATAAGCCGTCCGGCTGGTATGCACGGGGGGCTTGGTGCTGGCGGTCCTAAAACTTTCCCTGATTTCGCAGATGCTCTCCGGCGAATGTCGGGTTCGTTTTCTGCGTAAGTCTTAACAGCTTTCCTGTGAGCTGTTGAGTTTCTTTCCCGATTTAAATTCATTGATTTCCGCGTGTTTTGCTGGCGACGCCTTTGTCGACAGATGCGCTGAATGACGCCCAGAGTGTGTTATTCAGGGTAAGGCGGAATCCGTTTTTGAGGAACTTTTCAATCATGATGACCGAAATCGAATTCGAAGCGACCGCCCGCGAAGGCTTCAACCGTATCGCGTTGGTAAGCGAATGCTTGTGTGATTTGGAAACACCGCTGTCGGTTTACCTGAAGCTCGCCGGACGCGACAACGACACTTTTCTGCTTGAGAGTGCGGAAGGCGGCAAAAGCTTTTCACGCTACAGTTTTGTGGGGTTAAAGGCTCACATAAAGATCGTCAGTCATCTGACAGATTCTGGTTTTTGCACTCAGGTTTTGACTGACGGAAAAGAGACCGAACGCGACACCGAAACAAATCCCCTTAACTTTGTGCAGAGATTTATCAAACGCTTTCGTGTTGCCTTGCCTAAGGGGTTGCCACGCTTGACGGGCGGACTGGTCGGGTACTTCGGCTATGACACGGTTCGAATGATCGAACGCAGCAAATTGGGGCGCAATAAGGCCGGAGGTATCGGGGTGCCGGATATCTGTTTGCTGTTGTGCGAAGAACTCGTTGTGATCGACAGTTTTAAAGGTCGTATGTACATCGTTATTAATGCTGATCCAAGTGTTCCAGGGGCATACTCGGCAGCCGTTCGTCGTATTCGAAGTCTCAAACAGGCATTGGCTCGACCGGTAGAAGCTCCGTATGCTGCCGGTGGCATCGTTCACGAATCCGAGCGTCCGTTTGACAGAGAAAATTATTTGAAGGCTGTGCGGAAGGCCAAGGACTACATTCTGGCCGGCGACTGTATGCAGGTGCAAATTGGTCAACGCATTGAGCGCTGCTTTACCGAAAGTCCGATTTCCTTGTACCGGGCGCTGCGAAGTCTCAATCCTTCGCCGTATATGTACTACTACAACTTCGGAGACCATTTCGTTGTCGGCGCTTCGCCGGAAATCCTGGCGCGACAGGAATTGCGCGACGGCAAACGGATCGCGACGATCCGTCCTATTGCGGGAACTCGACCGAGAGGAGTTGATGTGCAAGACGATCGCCGGCTTGCCGAAGAACTTCTGCACGATCCTAAAGAACGAGCCGAACATCTAATGTTGATCGATTTGGCGCGCAATGACATCGGCCGCATTGCCAAACCGGGCACGGTGCGAGTTACCGACAAATATGCCATTGAGCGTTACTCACAAGTACAGCATTTGGTAAGCCACGTTGAAGGGGAGCTTCTTGACGGACTCGACAATATCGATGTTTTGAAAGCGACTTTTCCTGCTGGAACGCTAACCGGGGCGCCGAAAGTGCGGGCAATGGAAATCATTGACGAGCTGGAGCCTGTTTCGCGCGGTATCTATGGGGGAGCGGTAGGTTACATCTCGTTTGCGGGGGACATGGATCTCGCGATAGCTATAAGAACTGCCGTCATCAAAGACAAACGTTTGTATGTCCAAGCGGCTGCCGGCATTGTCGCCGACAGCATTCCGGAGATGGAATATGCGGAAACGGAGCATAAAGCGCGGGCTGTCTTGCGTGCAGCGGAACAGGCGGAAGCCGGTTTCGAAACTGGGTTATGAATGAGACGAGGAAAAATCAAATGCTCCTTATGATCGACAACTATGACAGTTTTACCTACAACCTCGTGCAGTATTTTCAAGAACTCGGAGAAGAGGTGCAGGTTGTGAGAAACGACGAAGCGACCGTTGAAGAGCTTTTGAAACGCAAACCCGACCGAGTCTGCATCTCACCGGGACCATGTGCTCCGTCGCAGGCAGGCATTTCGAAGGACGCCATTGTGCGTTTTTCGCAGTATGTACCGGTGTTGGGCGTCTGTCTCGGGCATCAGGCTGTCGGAGAAGTCTTCGGCGGGCGTGTGGTTCGGGCGGGAAAGGTTATGCATGGCAAGACAGATCGCATCACGCATGACGGTAAAGGACTTTTCCGCGGTTTGCCTTTGCCGCTGACGGTCGCACGCTATCACTCGCTGGTGGTTGAGCGAGAGACGTTGCCGGATTGTCTGGAAGTGACGGCAGTGAGTTCGGACGGCGAGATTCAAGGGCTGAGACATAAAAGCTTGCTGATCGAAACCGTACAGTTTCATCCGGAGTCAATAGCAAGCGAATTCGGGCACGAACTGCTGAAAAATTTTTTACAGCTCTGACGAATCAAAGACAGCGGGCTTTTGACCGAAATGCAAAAGCCCGCTGAATTCGTAACCGACGAAACACCTTAGCTGCGGCGATCGCCGTACAGTTCATCAATTTCAGCGTGGAAACGTTCGCGGATCTTAGCTCGCTTGAGCTTAAGAGTCGGCGTAAGCAAACCGCCTTCAATGGTCCAAGGTTCGGCGAGCAGACGCACGTTGCGCGGAATGCCGTAGTTCGGGAAGTCGCGCGTCAAGGCCTTGATGCGTCGCAGCGCGGCGTTGCGCACTTCTTTGTCCATGAAGATGCCTTCGCTCTTGGGATCCTTGCCGAGTTCCTTGACAAACTTGTCAAATTGCTCGGGATTAACGACCGCCAAACAAGCGATGTAGGGACGATCTTCGCCAACAGCCATCACCTGATCAAACAGATTGTCTGTTTCGATGGCTTGCTCCAAGTCTCCCGGCGGAATCTTTTCACCGGTGCTGGTGACAATGATTTCCTTGATGCGACCTTTGATGCGGATGTGTCCGCTCTTGTAGATGTCGGCCTGATCGCCTGTCTTGAGCCAGCCGTCTTCTGTGAGAACGGCACGCGTGTCTTCAGGACGCATCCAATAGCCGACCATCACGTTGGGGCCGCGCACCATCAGTTCGTCGTTAGGGCCGAGCTTGGTTTCGAGGTTGTCAAGAGGTACGCCCACTGTTTGAGGATGATTGGAGCCAAGCTTATTGACGCAGACCACAGGGGAGGCCTCGGTCATGCCGTAGCCTTGAAGGATTTCCACTCCCAGGGCAAGAAAGACCTTTGCAACCTGCGGATTGAAGGCGGCGCCGCCGGAGATGTAGACATAAGGACGACCGCCGAAAATATTGCGAATCCCGGTGCCAACCTTCTTGTCGAGGAAACCGGCTACAAGCGGGTCAAAAATTGCCGAAAAGCCGGCCGGGCAGGGCAGACCGTTTTTGCGGCAAAAACGGCGCCAACCGACGTCAACCGCCCACCGGAAGATTTTTTGCACAAAGGGCGACTGAGCTGACAGTCGGTCTTGGATTTTGGCGTAAATTTTTTCGTAGACGCGCGGCACGCTCAGCATGATGGTAGGGCGTATGACGCGCATATCTTCCTGCAGCAAACCGATGTTGCGGTTGAAGGCCACGAGATTGCCGACGCCGAGCGCAAGGTAGTACGAAGCGAGACGCTCAAGCGTGTGAGAAAGGGGAAGAAACGAGAGCCAGACCTCATTGACGCGCGGACAGATGCTACTCAGAACGCCGTTGATGTTCGAGAGAATCGCACGGTGCGTGAGCATCACGCCCTTGGGCTTGCCCGTTGTGCCTGAGGTGTAGACGAGGGCGGCGAGATCTGTGGGTTCGGGACCGGGAGGCAATTCGGCATCCTGGCCCGTTGCAAGCCAATGATCAACACTCGTGACGGTGCGCCCGTCGGCAACGGTGGTTTCAATGCCTTCGTCGGTGATCACCACGGTCTGAAGGTCGGGCAAATCCATGGCTGCGCCGATGTCACGCCAGCGATTGAATTTTGTCGTAACAAGGAAGCGTGCGCCTGAGTCGCGCAGGATGAAAGCCGAGGATCCGGCGGTATCGATGGCATGCAGAGGTACAGGCACAAGAGCGCACATGAGCGCAGCCATGTCAAAACAAATCGCGTCAATACCGTTGGGAAGCAGCATGGCTACGCGTTCGCCTCTTTTGAGACCGAGAGCGGCAAAGGCGTGCGCCCAGCGCATCACGCGCTCGTAGGTATCCTGTACGGTGAGTGTCTGCCACTGCTTGACGCGGTTATCGTACTGCATGTAAACCGGAATCTGCGGCCGATGCTCCAGGTGATGGGTGAGCAGTTCGGGAAGCGTGCGCAGAAGCTGAAGCTCGGCGCGGCGCATTTGCATGGAATCGGTTGGGTCGGTCACAGCGGTTTCCTTTCTGAGACGGCGATTTCGAAACATTGAAATAAACAAAATCCTTGCCGTCGGGGTATTCATTTAAGCAATTCCCGAACTATACCGCGCGCCCGATTCAATACCGCCGAGCATCATCCGTTCAGATGATGTCGCTCGCACCTTTCACACAACCGTGAAATTCACTGTCCTATGAACTTCTACAATCTCAGGAAGACAAAATTGTCCGAGGTTCAAAACTTTTGCTTGTTATCAGAAGGATGTTTCGCAGCAACAAATACACGAGGCAAGTACTTTTTGCCTGTCTTTTTGCAGCCTGCTTTTTCGTGGGGTATGCCTCGATTGCAACGCTGATGCGATTGTGGATCGTGCCGGCTGGTTTTGTCGCGTGTGTTGTTTTCGCCATGGCACTGCTCGGCGTGCTTGGCTGCTTTGTTCGTCGTGGTACTCGGGCAATGAAAAAGCTCACGCCCAATGACGGCATCGTTATCTATCCGGATCTGCGGAGTTTTGCAGCGGCTTGTGCTGCCGTCTTGATTCTGGTCTTTGGCGGGACAGAACGGTTTGCATTGGCGTACTTTGCAAGCATTGCGGCTTGCGTTCTCTTTTGTTCGATTCAAGCATGTCGCTATAACAGGGAAGAAGAGATACTCTTGGCTGCGGTCGTCCAGTTTGCCTTTCCCGTGATAGCGCCGTTTTTGGCGGTGTTTGTTGTTTGCATGACGTTTGGTCGTAAAGCCGACTCTCGGATGGTGGTCTATTACAAAGAGCGAGACGACGAAGAGGGGCTTGCGCAATACATGGAGGAGGTTGACGCTCATCGCCGTCAGGCGCAGCAAAAGCGAAGCGCCGGACTGCACGCGGTGCTTGCTATGAGCGTGCTGTCCTATGCGATGCCCGATCCCGAAGAACGAGAAAAGCTTTTGGCCAAACGCGAGACGCGTTCGGACTTATGCATGACACTGGCGCTTTTGCCCCTCGCTTTTCTGATCGCCGTTCGTCTGGCCGCCGGAAATGACAGCGAATTGTTTCTCAAAAATGCATTTTCCAAGCGCGTATTCGTTCAGGAAGAGGCATTGCAGCTAGAGAGGCGAATCGAAGACGTGCACCAAAAACGAGCATTTTTGAGCGGCGTGTGAGTCGCTGTGCGCGTAAACCCCTATGTAGTCTTTCTAATGGATAAAAACCGCTCTTTCGAGGAGTTTTCTGACGTGCTACTTTGACAATGATCGCAGACACACATATGCGTTGCTCCTCAACAGCTCCTCAGAATTTGAAGCTCGGTTTGGTCGCCGAAGACTTCAAGCAGGCGATCTGAAAAAGGTTGACGTCGGACATATTTGAGTAAACGATGTCAACCTTTTTGCTTAACTCAGTCTCCGGAAAAGTTTTCTCTTCCCACAAGCCTCTGTCGTTTTTTGCACGGTATTGTTTTTGCTTGGTTCAAAGCCATTTGTTGCCCGGTATCACCACCTTCACATCGAAGGAGCAGAGCAAAACCTGAAACCCAAATTTTGATGCAGATCAAATAATCAGCACTCTTAAGAAAAAGACTGGTAAAGAGCAAAATCAAAATATGCACTGACATGGTGCAAAACGTTGTTATTTTGCGAGCTTTGTCTGGATTTCCAAACTCTCGAGCTGTAAACGATAAAATTAACGCCTCTTTTCACCGATTCGTTTCCTTTCCATGACGTTCATCAATTCCGCAGCCAACGACAACATCAAGCGGTGGAGAAAAATCTCCGAACATCCCAGAGGTGCCAAAAAAATCGGTACGACACTAGCCGAGGGTATTCATTTGGCGGAAGTGATCTGTCAAAAACGCCCGTTGACGCGTGCTGTCGTTGTTCGTGAAAACAACGTGCAGTCGGATGTTTTGGCCTTGGCAGAACGTGTGGCAGAGGCGACCGGTGCGAAGCTCCTCACAGTGACCGACAAACTCTACGACGCGGTTTGTCCTGTTGAGAACGGGACTGGCATCATGGTGGAGGTGGCAGCAACTTTTGCCGATCGACCCGTGCAGCCGATTGCCGAAGATGCGCTTTATCTGGACGGTGTTCAGGACGCGGGCAATATGGGTACGCTCATTCGGACTGCCTTGGCTGCAGGTGTTCGTCACATAGCGGCGAGTTCCGGGTCAGCCGGTTTCTGGGCTCCAAAGGTCTTGCGTGCCGGCATGGGCGCTCACTTCAGTGCCAAACTCTACGACAATGTTTCGGCCGGAGAGATACATACGCTTTTTGCTGGACGCGTGCTCGCAGCCGATGCACGCGGCGGCATGGACTTGTTCCGTACGCCGGGATGGGAAAAGGGGCCTGTTGTCTGGATGATGGGAGCCGAAGGTCCTGGACTTTCGCTCAAAGCGTTGGCTGTTGCCGACGAACGCTATCTGATTCCAATCGAAGAAGCCTGCGAATCGCTCAATGTTGGGGCCGCTGCCGCTGTTTGTCTTTTCGAGCAGCGACGTCGACGACTATTGGCCGGCGCTTAACCCTACAAGCTTGAATCCGCACGCTTTTACTGTCAAACACGCCTCTGTATAATCCGATCTTTGCTTTTCGTAACGGTTGAGTATGACTCAGCCACAGGACACATGGTTTTAAAAAAAATGATCATGAGCGTCTGCGCGGTTGCGGCGCTCTCGGTTGCTTCTGCCGACGATGCCTCGGCTCGCGACACGCTTCGTGTCGGCACGGAGCCCACTTTTGCTCCGTTTGAATTTATGGATGCCCAGACCCGCGAATTTGTGGGTTACGACATTGACTTGATTCGCGCTATCGCCGACAAAGCAGGATACGACATCAAGGTTGTCAACATGGGATTTGACGCACTGATTCCCGCTCTGGGAATGGGTGTGGTTGACGTAGTGGCTGCAGGCGTTACCATCACGGAAGAACGCGCAAAGCGCGTGGACTTTACGAAACCCTACTACACGGCCGGTCTTTCCATGCTCGTTCGAAAGGAAGACGCCGCCAAGTACCCTGACTTCAAGGCTTTGCAAAATCAGGCGATCGCCGTGCAGATTGGTACAACTGGTGCCGATAAGGCTAAGGACATTCCCGGTGCCAAGGTGACCAATTACAACGCCACGAGCGAGGCTTTCATGGCGCTCACGAGCGGTAACGCCTCCGCTGTGGTGCATGATCGTCCCGTGCTTGCGTATTTCATGAAGACTCAGCCCCGTATGTCGCAGTCACTGCAGCTGCAGCCTGCCATCGAAGACGCCCAGCAGTACGGCTTTGCCGTGAAAAAGGGCAACAAAGAACTTCTTGATAAGCTCAACAAGGGGCTTGAAGCCGTTCGTCAGGCCGGCGAAGACAAGAAAATTTACTCCAAATGGTTTGCTCAGTAGGCTGAAACCATAAAAAACAGGCTTAACGCAAACCGGATTGCTCTTATGTGAGTGGTCCGGTTTTTTTGTTGGCGCGGCTTGAGGTTCTGTCCGGACATGAGAAAAGCGGCGCGCCACCGAAATAAAGTTGGTCGCGCCGCTTTCGACTTCAGAAAAAGTCGGAAACTTAACTAGGCATCAGACCGGAAATCAGCACCACGATAATCAGAAGCGGGCAACCGACGGTAAGAATGCCGCGGAAGACAGACATCATCGACTCGGAGACACCCGAACCCATGCGAATTTCATCCTTCATCATTGCCCATCGCTTGATGCCGACCAAGGCACAGATCACCAGACCGCCGATCGGCAAGGACAGATTGCTCGTGAAGTAATCGAACAGATCGAAGAAGTTTCGACCGAAGAGCGGCTTGATGTCGGCAAGCGGGCCGAAGGAGAGCGTGCACAGAGAGCCCACTGCGAGCATTGCGATGCAGCTTACCAAAGAGGCCGTTACGCGACGCATCTTGAGTTCGTCGACGAGAAATGCCACGACGAGTTCCAGAAGAGACACGGAACTTGTGATGGCTGCTACAGCCAGACACAGATAGAAGGCAAACGCAAAGAGCTGTCCGAAGGGAAGCTGCGCAAAGACCACCGGCATGGTCATGAAAGTGAGCCCGGGGCCCGCCGAAGGATCAAGGTTGAAGGCAAAAACCGCCGGCATGATCATCAAACCGCCGAGAATGGAGGCGGCGGTTGCAAGGAACGTGATCCAGGCACACCCGTTGATGAGGTTGGAATCCTGCGAGAGGTAGGAGCCGTACGTGAGCATGCATCCGCAACCGATACACAGCGAGAAGAAGGTAAAGCCCATCGCGGCCAGCAGACTCTTCCAGCTGAATGCTTCCGGATTCCAGCTAAAAAGATACGCAAGCCCCTCGGAGGCTCCGGGCAGCGTCACGCCGCGCACGATTACGACGATGACGAGAACGAGCAGAAGCGGCATCAGGACTTTGGAAATTTTTTCAATGCCACGGCTGATTTCATAGGCAACCACCCAGCCGGTCAAGAACAGGAAAAGCGCCTGAAAGCCCATTGACTTGATAGGATCGGATACGAGGCCGCCGAAAATTGCACCGAGTTCTTCCTGATTGGAAACGAGCCCTTTGCCGACGGCGGAATCTATCAGATAGGAAAGCGTCCAACCGCCGATGGTGGAATAAAAGCACAGCACCATAAAGCCCGTGAGAACGCCAAGATAGCCCCAGATCGTCCAATTTTTGCCGGCGATAGCGCGATAGGCCGTCACAATACAGCCTTTTCCCGTACGCCCCAAACCGACTTCTGCAATGAGAAGCACGAGTCCGATCGTAAACGAGAGAATGATGTAGGGGAACATGAAGACGCTACCGCCGTTGGAACCTGCCAGATAGGGAAATTTCCATATGGCGCCCAGGCCGATGGCGGCACCCGCACTGGCCAGAATAAAACCGATGCGGCTTGTCCAGGTTGATCTGTTGTCAGACATTGAAGTGTCCCTGAAATATTCTTATGCATTTGGCGGTCATTTTGAAGTCATGGTTTATGACAGACCGTCCCAAGCTTCTCTTTATAGCATTTTTGCGGTTGGCAAAACGGTCAAGCTCATGCAAACACGCGAGAGAGACAAAAAATTCAGCAAGAATAAAAGCAGCGCCGCAGATTGCCCTATGGAAAGGCGCATGCTGCGGCGCTGTTTTGTGTTCCGGGTACTTATCAGACGCCCGTGGCGATCACAACGAGTACCAACAGGGGAGCCAGAAAGCGCAGCGAGAACTTGATAAAGGAGTTGGCCGAAGCACTGTACTTTCTCACAAGATTGACCTGTACGTAGGTCGAATTCCAAGCTTTCCAGCCGGCAAGCAGTGCAATGGAGAGGCCGCCCAGAGGCATCATGATGTTCGAGCAGAACCAGTCGAGGAAGTCGAAGATGATGCGGTCGAAAATCTTGACCTCACTCCATACACCGAAGGAAAGTGCAGAGACACAGCCCAAAAGTGCCAAGCATACGTAGCACAGAATCGAAGCGGAGATGCGCTTCATGTGCCATTCGTTTTGCAGATAAGCGATACAGACTTCCAGAAGCGAAACGGAACTCGTCAACGCGGCTACCAACAGGCACACGTTAAAGAGGATCATGAAGAACCAACCGAAAGGAATCTGCGAGAAAATGAACGGGATAGTTACGAAGACGAGACCCGGACCGGCGTTGGGATCTTGTCCCATGGCAAACACGGCCGGCATGATCATGAGACCGGCAAGCAGAGCCGTCTGAATGGCAAGGTAAGCAATCCACAGCGACGAATTGGGAATGTCGGTGGAGTCCTTCAGGTAGGCGCCATAGGTCACCATGATGCCGCAGCCCAACGAAAGGCTGAAGAATGTAAAGCCCATGGCATTCAAAACGCTCATCCAGGTGAGTTTGTCAAAGCTGAAGTCAAAGAGAAATTTCACGCCTTCCATGGCTCCGGGCAGCGAGAGCGAGCGGATCATGATGACGATCATCAGGATGAAGAGCGTGGGGAGGAGATACTTCGACAAACGTTCAATACCGTTAACGACGCCGAGCGCCACGACGCCGCAGGTTAGGGTCAGGAAAGAGAAGTGCCAAAGCGAGTTCGTTAGGCCGTCTCCGACAAGAGCGCCGAACGTGGCTTGCAACACCTTGGGGTCGTTTGTGACCAATTCGCCGCACAGACTGTCAAAAAGGTACTTTACGCACCAACCGCCGACAACGGAGTAGTAAGACAGGATTACGAAGGATGTGAGAACGGCGATGCCGCCCATAACCGAAAAGACTGGACCTCCCAGGTGCTTGAGAGCATGCAGTGCCGAACCGCGGCCGGCACGGCCCACGACGAGTTCAGCAATCAGCAGCGTGATGCCGATTGTGAACGTAAAAATAATGTACGGAATGATGAAGCCCGAGCCGCCGTTGATGCCGGCCCAGAACGGAAATTTCCAGATGGAGCCCAGGCCGATGGCCGAGCCTGCACCGGCCAAAATAAAGCCGATTCTGGACCCCCAGGTTGTTGCGGTGGTTGCCATATTGTTTGGTTTGTTTGTTGTGTTGTGTTGATTGAGGGGGAAGTAGGTTGTCGATTGCTAGCCGACCGTTATCTGATGTCGATCGCGATGCGGGGCTTTCGATGCGAAATACAATTTCAACAGTCCAGCGCGGAACCGTTCTAATAAATTCTCCCTAAGATCGGCATCTTACCGCATTTGACAAAAGCTTAAAACTTGCCATGAAACGGTGCGCAGAAGTTCTTTTACCTTTGGTTTTTCAGAAGAAAAACGATAAATTAACCAATGCGTTGTGAATTTCTTTGCATACCACGGCACGCAACGCACCTTCGGACGTCTTCTGTTACCGCAGAGGCGGGCGGCGAACGGTGTCAAGCCGGTACTGGTGCTCGTTGACGGGCACGCCACCGCACAATCACGCCCTGATTGCCCTTTCTACGGCACAAAGCGCATCCGAAGGTACTCCATAACAAAGCCATGGATGCGAAACAACAGGGAACGATTTTCCTATGCAGACCACAGAAGAGAACGGCGCCGCCGCACCGGTAATGACCGGCGCGAGGATTCTCATCGAAGCTCTTCATGCCGAAGGAGTCGAATACGTTTTCGGCTATCCGGGAGGAGCGGTTCTTCCGATCTACGATGAGATCTACAAGCAGAAGTACTTCAAACATGTGCTTGTGCGTCACGAACAGGCTGCGGTTCACGCCGCCGATGCCTATTCGCGTTGCACGGACAAGATCGGCGTAGCTTTGGTAACGTCCGGCCCCGGCGCCACCAATGCCGTTACGGGCATTGCTACGGCTTATGCCGACAGCATTCCGATGGTCGTCTTCAGCGGCCAGGTGGGCACGAGCCTCATCGGTACGGACGCCTTCCAGGAGTGCGACACGGTGGGCATTACGCGGCCTTGTGTCAAGCACAACTACCTTGTTAAGGACGTACGCGATCTTGCCGCCACCATCAAGAAGGCTTTCTATATCGCAAGAACCGGCCGCCCCGGTCCTGTTCTGGTGGATCTGCCTAAGGACGTGCAGTGCGGCAGCTGTGCCTTCGAATATCCCAAGAGTTGCGACATCGTGAGCTACCGTCCCGTGACGCGCGGACACAGCGGCCAGATTAAGAAGGCCATGCAGGTTCTGCTTTCGGCTAAGCGCCCGCTTCTGTACGTGGGTGGCGGCGCGACCTCGACTGCCGCAAGTGAGC
>OLXJ01000890.1_pt1 | contig 13173 bp, 10 predicted proteins | sample 1644591 | NCBI WGS metagenome assembly OLXJ01 (sample SAMEA103958150, study PRJEB25191) | human gut metagenome | biome: human-associated habitat [ENVO:00009003]; feature: intestine environment [ENVO:2100002]; material: feces | place: Germany | collected 2013/2015 | reverse complement strand
CCCGTGTCGGCAAAGACAGCCATCCACATTGTGGCGTAACCTGCGAGCGCCGCGATCATGAAACAAAACTTGACGCCGAGAGCAAAAACGATGTTCTGAATCAGCGTGGTATGCGTTAACTCCGAGAGCTTCTTAAACCAAGCTATTTTGGCGATGTTGTCGTCCATGATGGCCACGTCGGCCGCTTCGATTGCCGTATCGGCCCCTTTGATACCCATGGCAAAACCGATGCGTGCTCGAGACAACGCGGGGGCGTCGTTGATGCCGTCGCCCACCATCGCTGTTGGCGCTTGGGATTCAAGTTTTTCAATGACTTCCAGTTTTTGCTCAGGCAAAAGTTCGGCTTTGACGTTGTCAATGCCGACGCTTTGCGCAATAGCTTGAGCTGCACGCGCGTTGTCACCTGTTAACAACCAGGGTGTAAGCCCGACCTTTTTCATCTGAGAAATCGCCTGAGCTGAGTTGTTCTTTAACGTATCGGCGACCGCAAACACTGCAACAACGCCGAACATATCGCTTAAGGCTACGGCTGTCTGCCCTTTGGAATGTGCGGCCTCAAAGGCAGCGGTCACGTCAGGTGCCACGGCGCCGCGGCTGGTAAGCCAATTGAGATTGGTCAGGAAAAAGAGAGAGCCGTCAATGACGCCCTGCGTGCCGCTGCCCGGTAATGCTTTAAAGTTTTTCACCGGCAGTGTCGAGCGGTTTTCCGTTGCGAAATGCTCGGCAATTGCACGACTGACCGGATGCGAACTCATGGCCGCGAGGCTGGCGGCGATCAAAAGAGCTCTGTCTTTCGCCACCGGACTGGTTAGCGTGATGTTGTTCAATGAGGGCTTGCCTTTGGTGACAGTCCCCGTTTTGTCCAGACAGACGTGTTTCAGGGTGCGGCCGGCTTCCAGATAGACGCCACCTTTGATGAGTATGCCGCGGCGGGCGGCTGCAGAAACGGCCGACACAATCGTCACCGGCGTGGAGATCACCAAAGCGCACGGACAGGAAATTACAAGGAGTACCAATGCGCGATAAATCCAGACAGTCCACGGTTCACTGGAAAGAATCGGACCGAAAATCGCTGTCAAAATGGCAAGCGCAAACACTGTAGGGGTGTAGCGGGAGGCAAATTTGTCAACGAACCGCTGTAAGGGCGCCTTTTTTTGCTCAGCTTCTTCCACGGCTCGGATGATGCGTGCGCTCATTGAGTCAGCCGAAGCTGCCGTGGCTCTCACGGTAAGCGTACTTTCCAATGCCAGCGTGCCGGCAAAAACTCGTGAACCGACAGTCTTTGATGCGGGCATTGATTCGCCCGTGATCATCGATTCGTCCATGGAACCAGCACCGTCTTCGACCATACCGTCCAAAGCGGCTCGCTCGCCCGGCTCGATGCGGTACAGAGATCCTGCGGGGACGGCCTCAGCCTTCATACGCTTCCAACTCTCACCCACTTTGACGGTGACTTCGGTAGGGGCCACGTCCATAAGTTTGCGGATGGCGTTGCGAGCCCGGGTCATGCTCATGTCCTCAATGGCTTCGCCGATCTCATAAAGCACCATTACCATGGCGGCTTCAGGCCAGGCCCCCAAGCAAACGGCACCGATTACGGCGACGCTCATGAGCGTATCCATGTTGAAGATCAGACGAAAGAGAAAGCCCAGTCCCTTAAAAATCGTCTGAAAACCAGCAAGCAAAATCGCTATGGCTGCACACGCCATGATCGCCCACTCGGGCAGAGCGTGCGTCAGTTCAATGGCCTCAGCTGCCGCAGCAAAGACAAACGCAATGCCCAGTCGCGTCCATGGAAGCGATTCGGTAACGTTTTGTCTGGAACTTGTCTTGTTTGAGGCAACGACAACCGCGTCATATCCGGCTTGCTGCAGCTTTTCGAGAATGGCAAAACAATGTTCTGCGTCCGAGTGAAATTTCACGATTCTGTTGATCTTGTCGACCGCACAGTCAAGCCCAATGAGGTCAAGAATCTGCTTGATGTCGGCTTCGGTTTGCATGGCACTGATGCGAATCGACATTTCCGAGAGAATCGTCTCGCGTATTTCGCTTGCCTGCATACCCACCGAGTCAACGACAGTGATGAGCATTGCTGCGGTGACGTTTTCATTGGCCGGAGTGAAAATTGCGGTTCGCGCAAGCGTGTCGAAACGGACGTCCTTGATAAGGTCGCTGCCTTTGAAGGCTTTTTCAATCAAGGCGGTTTCGGCTCCGCAGCACATTTCCGGAATGTAGAGCTTGATGCAAGGGAAAGAGGGTGTCATGGCTCAGGCGAATACGGATAAAGGGTTCCTAGACAGGTATCATTAGAAACCCTGTAGTCGCTACAGTGTCAAGAATTTTTTTCTGGGAAAGGACAACGCATGCGTATCGGAGAATTGGCTCAGCGCTCGGGTGTGGCCGTGGAAACCATCCGCTATTACGAAGCGCAAGGTTTGCTGCCCGCGCCGCTGCGCTTGGACAACAACTACCGCAATTACACACGCAAACATCTGGCAAGACTTCACTTTATTCGCCATTGTCGGTTGCTTGACATGAGTCTTGAGGAAATCGCCAAGCTCACCAACCTTGAGAACGCACAGCCTCGCGATTTCGAAGTGGTGCATGAAACAATTGATGCACACATCCGAGACATCGACAGCCGCATTCGAGAATTGATGGAGCTCAAGCAGAAATTGCAAGCATTAGAGTGCCACTGCACTGGGAATCACGAGGGTAAGTCATGCGGCATATTGCAAGAGCTTGAGTCGTTTACTGATTCCTGTGACTGTTGTCGCGAATTCGAGATCGGGTGCTGCTGCGGACAAGCTCACCGCAAAATCAAGTAACACAAGCGAGCTTCAGTTCAAGCGTCCAGGTGCTTCTCTTTTGCTAAATTGCGAAAACTCTTTTTTGAACGGAACACACCAATATGCATTTGTTCGGGGGTATGATCGGCTGGCTTCTGGCGGCGGCCGTGGTTTTGATTCCTACTTTTTTTGTTGGCCGTTACGCTCAGACGCGACCGCCGCTTTTGACTTCATCGCGTGCCAAAAGTGGTTTCGGTGGCGTTCTGTGGCTCTTTCTGGCAGGGCAAATCGGTTGGCTTTTGACGCTCGTCTGGCAGACCGTCTATATGACGAGTGAACTCTGGTTTATGCTGGAACGCAATTCGCAGACCATGCTGGCGGCCTTTGTAGCGGTTGTGCCAGGTCTCGTTTCCATCTGCATTGGAGCGTGGGTGATCTGGCAGATTGCGGCCAAGCGTTCTCCCAATGCGGTGGCTTTTGCTGTGGTTGGCGTTTGGCTGATGGGACCTTGCGCGGCCATGTTGCAGAGTTGGTATTTTGGTCTGGCACTCACCGAAATGAGTCTGATCCAGCTCTTTGGATGGAGTATCGGATGGAGTCTGTATTTTGTGTTGTCGCCGCGTGTGGCGCTCACATACGGAACGCCTCGAGGCAAACGCATTGCTGAAGGTCTCGAAAAGTAAGTCGTGGGCATCGACACAATGAAAAAGGACGCGTCCGAAAAGGATAGCGTCCTTTTTTCCCCGAGATGCAATGGCGGATCAGAATGTCACGTGATCCGGATCGAGACCTGAGAATCCCGTCTGCGGCATATTGTCGAGCCGCTGCATTTCTTCCGGCGACAGGCTGAAGCTGAACAAATCCGCATTCATTCGGCGACGTTCGGGCGACAGAGACTTCACGACGGCCGCAACGCCGTGTTGTAGACACCAACGCAGGCAAACCTGACCGGTCGAGACGCCGTGATGGTTGGCGATTTCGAGCAGAACAGGATTGCGTACCAGGGCTCCGCGCGCCAGCGGAGACCAGGCAACGACCTGAATGTTGCGGCTGCAGCAGAAGTCGAATGTACTAGCCTGACGATAACCGGGGTGAAATTCAATCTGGTTGACCATCGGAGCGATGCGGGCGCGAGCAAGCAATGGCACCAGATGGTGCGAAAGGAAGTTGCTCACACCGATGGCTCGTACAACTCCCTGCTCGTAAAGGTCTTCGAGGGCTCGCCATGTGCCGGAGTTGATGCTTTGCCAGGTCATCGGTTCCCCCTTGGCGGCAGGCCAATGAATGAGGAACAAATCCAGATAGGACAGATCCATTTTTTGCAGGGTGTTATCAAAGGCTCGCATGGCGGCATCGTATCCGCGATCTGCATTCCAGAGCTTGCTTGTGATGAAAAGTTTTTCACGCGGAATGCCACAGGTACGAACGGCTTCGCCCACACCGGCTTCGTTGCCGTAAATGAAGGCAGTGTCAATGTGGCGATAACCGATGTTGATAGCGTCGTGAATGTGCTCAATCAATTTCTCGTCGTCCGGAACCTGCCAGGTTCCAAGGCCGACACAAGGAATTTTGACGTTATTTGCAAGACGAAAGCCGCTGGCAATGGTGGGCAAAGTGAAACTCCCTAAGTGTTTGGAACAGGCCTGTTCCGTTTATAACCGGATGGAACCGGAAAACGACGGCCGATGATTTTTAGTTTGACGCATTGTATCAGGGCGTCTTTTCAATGTTACGGGCAAAAAAGGAATCGATTCAGAGACTTAGCGAAAACGAGGAGACAGATGTGTTTCGCTGGCACGCTAAAGCCCGTACATACGCATAAAATCCAATGTTTCTCGGGCGTTTTCAGTAGGCGGCAGGGGCACCGAACGGACTACAATCCAAGCAAGAAAGCTTTTCTTTCGGATCGCCAAAGATGCAGCAAGAACTATCCGGTGTTTTTCTTTTATTAATGGTTGTTGCGCTCGTGGCGCTGGGCTTTATCCTGCGTCGACTGAGCAAAGAGGGAGGCGGCAAGTCGACCGCCAAGACAAAGCATATTCAGAGCGGACGTCCCGTGCCTAATGAAAACCCGGCGCGCGGTGCGGTCAAAAAGCCGCCAGAAGTGCAGGAATTTGATGCCGTCAATGTCCATCGCCCGACAATGTTGGCACTCACGACCGTGCGTGAAAATGCAGTTTCTCCCGAAGTGTTTATCCAACGTGCTTTCAAGATTGATCGCGAGCATTGGATGGAAATCGAATCGACCGAAGAAACGCGGCGGAAACTGGATGTACTTTTTGCTCATGTTTGCCAACTTGCCTGGGTGCCGGGAAGTGCTTTCGAACGTCACATCTATTCGGTGAGTTTTGCGCCAGCGCTTGAGGCTGCTCTCCAAGAAGGGATTTTCCGTACGGATTGTTCGGCGGGCGTTGTCACTCATGTGTCAGCTATCGATGAAACGGGTGAGGCGCTCGGTGACCCCATGAAGATGTCTTTGGCAGCTTCCAGGCTGGGGCTTGTGGCTGCGTTGTGGTCAGCGTTCAATCCCAAAGGAATGCCTCACGAACTGCGTGCCGAGCTCGATAAGGAAAATGCGGAAGTTGCCAAACGCTTGTCAGATTTGCCTCAGCATGTCGCATATGAAACGGTGGCAAGCTGGACGATGCGTTACGCGAGCCTTTCTGCGGTAGTGGCCGCTGTAAAAAGCGGAGTGACAGCCGAGCAAGTGCCGGAATATTTGAACGAAATCGACTTGATTTCCAAGGATATGCATGAACAGGCTGATTGTATTGACGAAGCCATTGAACAGCGTGCGGCAAAGGTCTTTAACCTAGAAGACGCTGATGACGCATTGATTCACGCGATCGCTTATATGTACGTGCGTGACCTCACGGTTCGCTTCATGCGCATCTGCTCGCTATTGCGCGTGTCAATCGGCGATTCTTTTGAAGAAGAAGTGCGTTGTGCCAATGCGGTGGCTGGTGACGTCAACCAGTTTACGGACGTACGCGCGCTTATTGCCGCCGCTCAAAAGCTTGATCCTTCGCGTATGCGGACAGAGGGCGAACACGAAATTTCGCGCGCTACAGCTATTTCAAAGCATGCGCAGGAACTTACAGAAATTCACGACGGATTCCTTGCCGATCTTCAGAAAGAGGCTCGCAAGGTGCAGGACGATATTGATCAGGCTCTTTTGCGCCAGGCTCGTTTGCATCGCTATGCTGTGCGCGTGAATGACGAGGGCTTGGTAGAAAAGTTCTTTGTGCTCAATGCTTGAGTGATTGAGAACGTGTGAGACTCGACCATTGAGCCGACAAAAACGCCGCCGGAAAACCGACGGCGTTTTTGTTGGGGTCAAGCTTTTAGCGCTTGATGATTACGCCGGCTTGTGGCGTAAAGGTTGCCTGCAGTTCAGTGCCGACATCAATGAGCTTGGTCCCGGGCAGGAACGGAACAGACATGCTGTAGGGCTTTGCCTGGTTCGAGTTCGGAATCTGGACGTGATAGTCAATTCGATCACCCTCAAAGAGGCGATTGACGATCTGCACGTTGAAGCTCTCAGAACCAGCCTGCAGATGCAGGTTTTCGGGGCGCACCACCAAATAGGCGTTTTCACCCACGGCCGGGGGATTTTGTTTGCCCATGCGGGCGCGCAGTTTCTGGCTGGCCACGGAAATAATGCCGAATCCGTCGGCTTCGATTGCTTCCAAGCGGCCTTCGATGAGGTTAGCTTGCCCGATGAAGTCTGCCACGAAGGGTGTCGCGGGATCTTCGTAGAGCTGCATCGGCGTGCCGATTTGTTCGATCTTGCCGCCGTGCATGACCATGATGCGATCCGACATCGTGAGCGCTTCTTTCTGATCGTGCGTCACGTATAGACACGTGATGCCGAGTTTCTGCTGAATGCGGCGGATTTCGGTACGCATGTGTAGACGAAGTTTGGCATCAAGGTTCGAAAGTGGTTCGTCCATCAAGAGGAGCTTGGGACGAAGAACGAGCACGCGGGCCAGTGCCACACGTTGCTGCTCACCGCCCGAGAGCTGACTCGGGTAGCGTTGTTCGGCCTTGGTAAGACCAACCAATGCAAGAGCCTCGCGCACTTTGGTGGCCATGGATTCTTTCGATTCGCCGCGGATCTTAAGACCGTACGCGACATTGTCGAAAATGGTCATGTGCGGAAACAAAGCGTAGTTCTGGAAAACAAAACCCAAACCGCGTTCATTGGCTGGGACGTGCGTGATGTCAACGCCATCGACGCGGATTTCGCCTGAAGTCGGGGTTTCAAAGCCCGCGATCATGCGAAGCGTGGTGGTTTTGCCGCATCCCGATGGTCCGAGAAAAGTCAGAAATTCGCCGGGCTGGACGTCGAGATTGACGTTGTTGACGGCCAGGAATTCTTCGTTATCTTTGATGAAACGGCGGCAGATGTTTTTAAGACTGAGAGAAACGGACATTTAACGTGCTCCAATGGTGTCGCCGTTGCGGCACAGTACGCGGGCCAGCAGCGTCATAGCGCCTGAGGCCATGAAAACGAGAAGAATCAGAACGACCGAGAAGGCGCAGGCCTGAGCAAACTGCAGTTCGGTCATGCATTCCAAGATGCGGGTTGTGATCAGAGTCCAGTGAACCGATACGAGGAAGATCGTTGCGCTGATGGCTGTCATGGAGTGGATGAAGAGGTACTTCATGCCCGACAAAATTGCCGGTAGTACAAGCGGAATCGTGATGGACGTGAAAGTCTTCACGGACGAAGCTCCCAGGCTGCGGCTGGCTTCTTCGATCGACGGATCGATTTGGGAGAGCGCGGCAATGACATTGCGGATACCTGCCGAAGAGTAACGGAAGACATAAGCCGCAATCAGAATGTAGATCGTACCGGTGAGAACGATAGGCTTGTCGTTGAAGGCAATGATGTAGGCGATACCGACCACGGTGCCCGGAAGCGTGTAGTTCAAAAGCGAAGCCGTTTCCAAAGTCTTGTGACCGCGGACTTTCAGACGAGTCGTCACGTAGCCCACGAGCACAGCCAGCAGGCCGCCCAAGGGGGTGCCGATGCAGGCAATCAGAAGCGTGTCTTTGATAGCCTTTATGCCGTGAGTCATGACGTATTCATAGTTGGCAAACGTGATGGAATTGTCAACGCCCCATACCTTGACGACGCTACCCAGAACGATGACGGAGTAGATGGCGATGATGAGAGCGATCACAGAAGCGATGACGACACTCATGACGGTTGTCACAAGCAACCCCGGACCGTGAATCGAGCTGCGGCCTCCTGCTTTGCCGCTCACCGTGACGAAATTTTTGCGGCTCACCCAGTAGTGCTGAAGCAAATAGACGATCAGAGCCGGGATCAGCAGCATGAAAGAAAGTGCTGCGCCGCCCTTGAAGTCATACATGCCAGTGATCTGCAGATAGGCTTGCGTGGGAAGGACGGGAAACGAGTGCCCACCCAAGACCTGCGGCGTTGCGAAAAAACCAGCAGGAACGCATTGGCGATGCCCGGAACGGCCAGCGGCATCGTGACCGTACGAAAAACCGTAAGGCTCGAAGCGCCCAAAGAGTAAGCGGCGTCTTCCAGGTTCGGGTCGATACGCGACAGAATGGTCGAAAGCGTCATGAACGCCACCGGGAAGAAGGTGAGCGTCTCGGAAATGAACGTGCCCCAGAAACCGTAAAAGTTAAAGTCCTCAATACCTAGAAGCGTGAGGATCATGCCGTTGGGGCCGAGCAAAAGCGTTAGGGCGATACTGCTCGTAAAAGGAGGAGAAATCAGTGGGAGAATTGTGATGGCGCTGATGATGAACTTCGCCCAAGAAGGCATCTGCAGGCGCGTGACAGCAAAGGCGAAAATAAAGCCGAGAATCGTGCCTGCCAGCCCCACGGAAAAGCCCAGCAAAATGCTGTTGACGGCAGCCTGTTGGTCGTACCAGCTTGAGACGAATGGCTTGAGGTTTTCAAAGGTAAAACCGTTCTCGCCCCAGAAGGTCATGGCAAGAAGTCGGCAAAGCGGATAGAGCACGAAGACGCCGATCAAAAGCCACAACATCGCCACAGTGAGACGTGTCGAGGCGTCCCGTCCCGTTGCACCGGAAGAGGTCGTCATAGTGTTGTCGATAAAAACAAGAAAAGAGAGACTGAAGGATTGTCAGTCTCCAAATGCCGATAAAGAAAAGGAAATATTCCCGGCGAGCACCGCCGTGAAGGAATTGCTCAGGCGGTGCTCACGCAACGCGTAGCCTTACTTGATGACTTCGTTGATCCAGCGCTGGGTGTATTCCTTTCGTTTTTCGCCCTTCCAGGTGACGTCGGTCGGAATCATTTTGATCTTGGAAAGATCCAGAATAGGATTGTCGGTCTTTACGTCGCTGCGGGTCGGAACGTAATTGATCTTATTGGCGACGATGAATTCGGCAAACTTCTTGGACGTGGCCCAGTCGACGAACTTTTTAGCTTCGGCGTTGTTTTTGCCGCCCTTGATGACGCCCGTGGCTTCGATGCCGTAGCTCACGCCGTCTTCAGGATAGGAGATGACAACCGGGTAACCCTGCTGTTGGATGTCCAGAGCGTCAACGATGTAGAAGATGCCCGAGGCACATTGACCGGTGGCGATCGGCATGGCGCCGCCCGCACCGCTCTTGGTGTACATCTGGATATTGCCGTTGAGCTGTTTCTGGAACTTAAAGGCTTCGTCTTCACCCATGATCTTCACGAGCGAGAAGATGCGTTCGGTGGCGGTGCCGGAAGTGCGCGCATCGGCCATCTGCAGATTTTTCTTATAGCGGGGATCGAGAAGGTCCGACCACTTCTTCGGCGGTTCCATGTTGTTCTTCTTCAGGAACTTGGTGTTGGTGAGGAAGCACAACGGAATGACGCCGATGCCGGTCCAATAGTTGTTGGGGTCGCGCATGGAAGCGTCGATAGCGTCGGAGTCCGCCGGGCGATAGGCTTCAAAGATGCCTTCCTTGCTGGCAGCGGCATACATGTCGGCAGGACCGCCCATCATGATGTCAACCTGCGGGTTGCCTTTTTCAGCCGTCAGACGAGCCAGCGCTTCACCGGTGGAGAAACGAAGAAAGTTCACCTTGATTCCGGTGTCTTTGGTGAATTCGGCAAAGATGCGCGAAGCGTACTTTTCCGGCATCACGGAGTAGGCGTTAAGTTCGGCGGCGTTGACGCCGATGCATAAAGAGGCAAGACCTGCGAGCACGGTCAGAAGTTTTTTCTTGGACATGTCCTATCCTTTCTGTGATTGATTGTCACGTTGCCCTTTTTCTTCAAGCTGTTCGTGTGAACAGACGGGGCGGATACGATGGGCGTCAAAATACCGCTACGCGCTCTTTCTGAGCACAAAAAGAAAGAGAAGCAACGCGTCAATTGGGAATTCTAATTTAAAGGATTCTGGCTTTCACGTATATTTGGTTAACGCAAAAGGAAGTTTTTCCAGAAAAATTCGAGAACTTATAAAAATTCACGCCGCAGATGAAAGCATCCGCGGCGTGTGATCAAATCCTTCTGTCAAAGACGATTATTCTTCCGATTCCGGACGGCTCAATCGCATCGTGTTGAGCGCAGCGGCAGCTGCCGGCGCAATGTCGCTCGCCGTAAAGCCTGCAGCATATTCTTCACTTGCTTTGCCGTGCAGGTAGACGGCTGCAAGGGTAGCACTGACGAGGTCATATCCTTGAGCAAAGAAGGCGCCGAGCATGCCGCTCAATACGTCGCCTGAACCCGCTGTGGCAAGCATTGCGTTGCCCGTAGGATTGATCCAAGTGCGGGAGCTGCGCAACGTGATGACGCTGCCTGCGCCTTTCAAAATCGAAATAGCGCCGGTCTGAACAGCGAGTTCGCGGGCTGCACCAATACGATCGGCTTGAACTTTTTCGACGGTGCTGCGGATGATGGCGGCAGCTTCACCCGGGTGCGGCGTGATGACCGTGTGAGCCTTGCGGGCTAGCAATGCGTCTTGCAGTGACATGTCGTCGGCAATCATGCGAAGTGCGTCGGCGTCAAGAATCAGCGGAACAGGTGCGGCGATGGCGTCGGTTAGGCGCTTGCGGGCTTTGTCGGAAAATCCCATGCCGCAGCCCACGACGTTGCAGGAGGTCTTCGTGAGGTCAACTTCCCCGTCGGCGACCATGAGTTCCGGATAGATCGTGTCAAAAGCCGGGGCCTTGTCGCTCATAAATTCGACCGTGACGCGGCCAGCGCCTGTTACGATGGCCGCACGGGCCGCCAGAACGGCCGCTCCGATCGTTCCGGTTTCGCCGCCCACCACGGCCACATGACCGTAGTTGCCCTTGTGACTGTTGCGGCTGCGTTCTTCGAGAACATGGCGGAAGTCGTCAGGTTCGACGAGACCGATTGTGGAGAGGGGCACGGAAACGCCGAGTTCGTTCACTTCGACGACACCGGCGGCATCGGCCCCTTCGCACATGAAACAACCTGCCTTCGGTGCGAGCATGGCAAGCGTAATGTCGGCCATGCAGCCCTTAACGCCTCCCACCCAGCGGCCGGTCATTGGATCCAGACCGGAGGGGATGTCGACACTGATGTGCAGAGCCTGGCGTTCGTTAAACCACATGGCGGCGTCTTGGAAGTCACCTGCCAACGGCTTTTTCATGCCCGTGCCGAAAAGCGCATCGATCACGACTTCGGCTTTGTCGGCGTTGTAAGGGTCGCTGATCACGACGCCGCCCGCGTTTACATAGGCGTTGTACATGGCAAGTGCATCTTCGGTCTTGGGCTTATCGCAACCGATCAATGCCACCGTCACACGATACTCACGATCAAGCAACAAACGCGCGGCGGCAAAGCCGTCGCCGCCGTTGTTGCCAGGGCCGCAGATGAAGACAACATGCTTGCCGGGTTCAAGCGACTCACAGACTCGATCGGCAATTACAAGACCGGCGCGGCGCATGAGCTCGGCGGCGGGAAGCTGAGACTGATAGCGGTGTTCGAGTGAAGCAAGTTCGTCAAGATTAAGGATTTGCTGAGCCATGGTGGATAATAAAAATTCGGTGTCGAAAAAAGATGCGCAATTGTACGCCGCAGGTTGCTTAATCGTTTTTTATCATCTTTTCCTGAGGCATTTGCGAGAAGAGCCAATCGACAAAACCGCCGCGATTGCGTGAGCAGACGTAGAGGCGTCCTTTGCCGGAAAATTTGAGGACAATGCCTTCGCCGGAGGTTTGGCTGTGGAAAATTTTCCCAAAGAAGCCCTGTTTGGCCGTATTGAGCGCCAGTTCATAGTCAAGCTCCGTATCCCATGCCACTAGGTGCCCGTTGTCGACGTACACAGAGCGGCTACCGTCCAGATCGATGGCGCGCATGGAGCCGAAGCCGCTCACAGCCACTTCACCCTTGCCGTTTGTGCGGATGACGAAAAAACCGCCGGAGTTGCCCAATAATGCGCGCCCCAATCCCTGTGTCTTGGCATCGAGTTCAACATCCTCGGTGCTGGCCAAATAGGCGCCGTCGGCGATCATGTATTGACGCCCGCCCGTTTGCAACACGGCAATATCGCCAGGCAGAGTCGGCGTGAGTAGCACTTCGCCCGGACCGTCGACCGCTTCTATCTTTTGCTGAAAAAAGCTCTCGTCGTTGAGTACTTTACGCGAGAGCGCAGAAAAGAATCCGCCTTTGGCACGCCCCGTCAGAGCGAGGGTGGCATCCATGGATACCATGGCGTTTCGCTCGGCAAAAATGCTTTCACCCTTGTTGAGAACAACGCTCAGCAGAGGATCAATAGAACCTGAAACAGTGATGCTCGGCATGACGGAATTCCTTTGAAGTTTGAAGAATGGATAAAGAGTAGTCGTGGTGATTTAGTCCATTGTACTTGCACCGTTTCGTCAGTCTTCCGCAAATCAGATTGCGTTCGACAGAACAAAGTCCGGGACCGTTATAATTCATGGATTCAATTGCCCGTGCGGCGCCGTGTCGGCGGGCTTTCTTTGCAATTTCAGCGGTTGAATTTCTAAGATGTCACAGACCTCCGTTCTTCGCATTCCCGGCTCTTGCGCGTTATCCGAATTCCGTGCTGAGCGTCTTCTCAAGCAGTTGCGCGGCGTATGCCCTGCCGTTCAGGCCGTTGCGGGCCGCTACCTGCACTTTGTGCATGTTACGAGGGATTTGACCGAAGATGAAGCGCAGCGTTTGGCCGCGCTTCTTGATTATGGAGACCCGGCAAACGAAAAGACCGGCAATCTTCAGTTCTTGGTTGTTCCGCGTCTGGGCACCATTAGCCCCTGGGCTTCCAAGGCGACCGACATCGTGCACAACACAGGCATTGATGCTGTGGCTCGCGTGGAGCGCGGCGTACTCTACACACTGGCTGTCGAGGGCGATGTTGATGAGACAGCCGTCGCCGCTTTGTTGCACGATCGCATGACCGAAACGG
>OLXJ01000888.1_pt1 | contig 13179 bp, 10 predicted proteins | sample 1644591 | NCBI WGS metagenome assembly OLXJ01 (sample SAMEA103958150, study PRJEB25191) | human gut metagenome | biome: human-associated habitat [ENVO:00009003]; feature: intestine environment [ENVO:2100002]; material: feces | place: Germany | collected 2013/2015 | reverse complement strand
AACAGGCACAGCGTAACTCTTTATTGGAAAGTTTATTAAGATTATCAACAATACCGGGTAAAGGGTAGTTCTCTTTAAAAAAGGAAAATACATCGGCTGAGTTTTCTAAGTCGGTTTTCATTTGGCAAGTGCAAGTAAAAGGTTCATCCATCGTGTTATAAGTTTTAAAGGTTGATGTCGCCCCTATACCTCTTATAATAAAAGTGGCATGGGAACTATTAACATATTATCCACTTTCGAGGCTCTGGTAAACCGGTAAGAAAATAATAAGCAATAGCTCCACGCCACAAGATGTATATAACAAAGTTATATGCAATCCGGACGTGGAGACCTTCACTTATCATTCGCTCTTATTAAAAATGTACCAGATTTCCGAAAGTACGAATAATAAAATGATCTCCAAATCATAAACATATCCCTTCACCACTGAAGAAATATGCAACAAAGATACACAAAATATCGGAATAGATATCATAGGATACGGCAATTATCATTTAACTCATTATGATAGAGAAAATGACTCTACCAACGTTTTAGAAATAATGTTCCCGACCGGAATAACGCAATCTAAGTATTGTAGAACGGTATGTTAAAGATACAAATGCCTATTTATCCCATACAAAAACAACGCAAACAATAAATTTCTTCTATTGGAAAAATAGTTCTCTATTTCCTACATCCTACACCGGAGACTTTTTTCATTTGATTATCAGACAAATAGATGCGTGGAAAATGATGTAGAATGGTGTAGGCAAATTTCATCCTACACCCCAAAAACAGGCTTTCAAAGCACTTTTTCTATTACAACCAGCTAATAATCAGACTCTCAACACGTTTTTTTACATACCTTACGCACATCCCCGTAAACACCTCTCTTTTACAAGAAAACAGAGGATATCTCTGCATTATTCTTCAAAAAACTTCCTGATTCCTTTCATATCATAATATTAGGCGACGAAAAGAACTTGAAAATCCTGTTGCGAGATCGACAAATCCCACAATAGAATACTTAGGAACAATAAGAAAAATGGAAAGAAGGTCCTATGAAAACCCAACTTAGCCTTATTGTTTTTGTTCCTTTGCCCGTAACAAAACTTCATTTCACAGTTGAGGGCTCTACGTTTTACAGTTGAGGGCTGTCAGTCCCACAACTGCGGGCTGCACAGCCTTCAATTGAAAAACGAGATTTTGCTTATAGCATAATGACATTAACATTAAGGCTTTAGGAGAAAAAGGAAGGAGCATATCAAGTTTTTCCTCTATCATTCAGCTTTCTATATAACGAGATAATGAAGTCTAACTCCTGCAAAGCGCTCTTTCTTATTTGCTTTACGGTGCAGGATTCATCTCCGTGAAACTCTGTGTTACTCCGTGGCGAATTAATTCATAACTCAATAGATATTTATTATCTTTGCTACAGAATTTCTAAACAACGAATGCTCCTTTAATGAAAAAGTTCCAAATGATATTACAAGAAAGAGTCAAACTGCTGCTGTTTGTCTTGCTTTCTATTAGTTTGAACTCTTTCTCTACCAATACCAAATTCTACAACATCAGTGACACCTATGGCATTACATCAGGAGAAGCATTTTCCATCTGTAAAGACCAGTATGGTTTTATCTGGACCTCCACCAAAACCGGCATTTTAAGAGTGACTGAAGGCGACTGCCGCAATTATGAACTTCCCTGCCGAACCACAGATTTTGTATTCGTAAAGCTGACTTATAGCAATTCACAACTGTTCTCCTACACCAATAACGGCCAAATATTCCATTATGACGAACCTACAGACCAGTTCTTCTTCCTGACAGACTTGCGGGAAGAAACCGATAATAGCCACATTACAATAGGAACCATCGTTGCCGATACAAGCAATGTACTTTGGATTGCTTCCTCGATCGGACTCTTTAAATATGAGAATAACATACTTACCAAAATCCCACAAACGGAAGAGGACATAAAGCATCTCACTTTTTATGACGACAATCACTTATTCTATATTACATCGGCAGGCATTTCACTACTGAATATTTCGACATCAGAAAGCCGGCTTCTTTACTCAAACACTACGGAAGATTTCTTTCAGGTACCCAGCCTGTACTATGATGACCAGCTAAAACGTCTATGGATTGGAACCGGATCGGCCGGGCTTTTCTACTATGACATCATCCGGAAATCTTTATCAGATATCCCTATCAGAAACTTTCCGAAGCAACCCATTCTTGCTATCAGAAAGGATGCCAAAAACACCCTTCTGATTGGTATTGACGGACAAGGTATCTGGAACATCAGCGAAAAAGGAGATACAATTCTCCATATATATAAGGAGGACCTGAACAATCCTTTTTCACTCCGGGGTGACGGAGTATATGATATTCTTTGCGACGGTTCAAAAAACTGGATAGCCACATTCACCGGAAAGCTGTCTTTCTTTGAAAACAGCAACTCCCAGATCACACCGGTCACTTACCAGATAAACAACCCAAACTCCTTAGGAAACAATTACGTCAACCAGATCATTGAAGATCACGAAGGGCATATATGGTTTGCTACAAACAATGGTGTAAGCCGCTGGGATGCAGCATCCAACAAGTGGAAGCATTATTACCAGAATAAATCGGAACAGGCAAAGGTATTCTTATCTCTATGTGAAGATAACCAGGGACATATCTGGGCAGGAAGTTATTCTTCCGGCATCTATCTATTGGATCGTGAAACCGGAAAAACGCTGAAACATTACTCCTCCAAGACCAACACTCCCAGCTTTACTGGCGATTTCATCTTTGACTTTTTCGTGGATAAAGAAGGAGACGTATGGATAGGCGGCAACCAAAAGCTATCTTGTTATCTGGTAAAAGAAGATCGTTTCCGTGAATATCCGGTCCAGCCCGTCAGCGCGTTTGCCGAACTTTCTCCGGGGAAACTGTTGCTTACAACCTCACGTGGTTTGTTGTTGCTGGATAAAAATCAGGGAACGGTGGAAACGTTAGTTGAAGGCAGTCTGACTCAGGACGTAGTAGTAACCGGCAATACAATATGGGTTGCCACTTGCAGAGACGGCCTGATAAGATATGACTATGACAAACAACAAACAGAGAGATTTACAACGGAATCCGGCCTGACGTCCAACTATGTGAACAGTATCTTATTTGATAGCGGTTTCTTATGGATTGGTACAGAACGAGGCTTATGCCGGCTCAATATCTTAAATAATACAATCCAACCCTACACATCGGTCTATTCCCTTTCAACCACGACTTTCTGCGTCAACTCCTGTACGCGGCTGAAGAATGGCAAGCTGATCTGGGGAACAAGCAACGGTGCAATCATGTTTGCGCCGGAACTGATTCAGGAAACCCCTCCACGAGGAAATATCTTTTTCCAGAATATCACCGTAGCAGGCCGCTCCATACGCACAATTCCCGGTTTATTAAACAATACTCCCGTCAATCAACAGAAGAATCTTTCCTTAAACTACACTCAGAACAATTTCATGTTAGAGCTGCTTCCAATAGGGAATTCTTCAGGAAACATGAAATTCTCGTGGCTATTAGAGGGATTGGACGCAAACTGGAGCCGCCCTTCGGAACTTCACTTTATTAATTATACCAATCTTCCGGGTGGAAACTTCAAATTACACATCAGGATGCACGACAGTTCTCTATCACAAATGATTGATGAACGCAGCCTGAACATACACGTCACGCCTCCTTTCTGGAAAACCTGGTGGTTTGCAGCTATCATCAGTCTATGCACCATCTGCTATATCATTTATGCTTTCAAAAGTTATTCGAACCGCTTGAAGCGGAAGAGTACCAATGACAGGCTTATTGCCGATGCTGTCCAGGCACTCATGCAAGAAAGAATGGCACAGGCAGAACCGGGCATCCGGGAAGAGCTGCCTGTGCCCCAGAGTAAGCCAAGTGATCCGTTCGTAAGCCGGGCAATTAGCATCATCAACGAAAACATTTCCAATAGCGAATTTGGAAAGGAAGAATTTGCCGCAGCCATGAATGTGAGTTCTTCACTTCTATATAAGAAAATTAAAACATTGACGGATCAATCTCCGTCTGACTTTATCAAGACCGTACGGATGAATCATGCTCTCAAACTTCTGCAATCCGGTCAATATACTGTAACCGAAGTTAGCGAACTTTCCGGTTTTTCAAGCCTCAGCATTTTCAGCCGCGCCTTCAAAAGCTATTTCGGCAAAACACCAACCGAAATCTAAGAAAAGCCTCAAGAATAAGGCCGGAGACCATTATGCAGGCCTTTTTTATCTGAAATGCAAAATGAAATATCTAAAATGAAAAGTCCTTTCCCTATCTCCTCCCCTAACTTTGCAGGCAGAACTTTTAGATTATCAGCAGAATGAAAAACATGTCACATCATCTACAGCTTATATTAATAATGCTGTTCAGTTTCGGGGCAACCGCCAACGGATATGCCCAGAATAAAAAAACAAACATTGCATCTGACTTTGACAAAGTGGGTTGGAAAGTAGGTATTCAGTCCTATACCTTCACCCGGTACTCCCTTTTTGACGCTATTGATGCAGCGGCGGATTTAGGTCTGAAATATGTAGAGGCTACAATCTGGCAAACCATAGAGAGGGGAAAAGAAGAACGATTCAATCCATGGCAAATGTCAGAAGAGACTAAACAAAAAATCAAGAACAAATGTCTGGAGAAGGATATAACACTTACTTCATTCTACTGCCGTCCAAGCAAGGAAGATGCGGAGAACGGACAAACAGAGAAATTGTTCCAATTCTGCAAAGAATGGCATCTATCTTTGACTACCGATCCTGTCCGTATTGCAGAAGGTCCGGGAAGTATGGACTTCTATGACGAATTATGCCAAAAGTATGGCGTTTATATGTTTCTGACCAATCACCCCAAAGCACATGGTTCGCCCTATTGGAACCCCGTGGATGTATTGGCCGATTGTAAAAACAGGAGTAAATACATCGGTGCTTCTGTTGATGTAGGACACTTTATGCGCGATGGTACCAATGTATATGAGGCTGTTAGAAGCTACACCGATGCAGGTCGTATGTATCATTTTCATTTTCGTGATGTAGACCGTTGCGACAAAGAAGGAAAAGATGTAGCCTTGGGGGAAGGAGCAGCTCAAATCAAAGAACTGCTAACCTATCTTTATGAAAAAGGAGCTACTCCCGTTATCGTATTCGAATATGAAAGGGATCAGGATGAACCGTTGAAATACGTAACTCCCAGTGTGGGCTATCTTCATCAACTCAGTAAAGAATTGCTCGGAAATAGGAGAGCGAAAAACTCCAATAAGAATGAAACCGTAAAATTGTGGGCACAGAATGCCCGGACAGAAGGTGGATTAAAGGTATATGACAAAGATACATTAGCAACGATACATGGCTGGAATAACACGGATCAACTTATTTCGTGGAACACCTTCTCTAAAAAAGGGAACTATATCGTACGCATGAAGTATGCTGAACCCTACCAAGGTAGCGCCCTAACTGTGACGGCAGGACAACAGCAACTTGCCACATTGATTCAGCCGACCAGCAATTGGAACGAATACCGGGAGATGGATTTAGGCGTCATAAATATTCCTGTTACAGGAGAAATAGATATTCAGCTCCAAGGCATCCAACTCTCTTTAGCAAAAGATGAGAAAGGCAGACTGGTACACAAAGAAGCACTACCCGATGTTCAATGCCTTTCACTGATACCAACAAAGGAAAAAGCGACTTCCACTCCAATGGACATACTGAAAGGATTCAAGGGAAAACCTCTCTTTAATGGAAAGACATTCAAAGGCTGGACTGGCAATAACGGCGACAACAGCATGAAGTGGTTTCGCATAGAAAAAGGTGCCATTATCGGCGGAAGCATAGAAAAGGATATTCCTAAAAATGAGTTCCTGCGTTCCGACCGCGAATACAGTGACTTTGAACTCCGCCTGAAATTCAAAATTAACTGTGCGGATGACTCATATAATGCAGGTATCCAATTCCGTAGCCAACCCCAAACAGAAAAGAACAAAGAGCATGAAATGATAGGTTATCAGGCAGACATCATCTCATGGAAAAAAGGAGCGCTTTATGATGAGCAACGCCGGTGGGATTTCTTAGGTACGCCTCTCTGTAAAAACCCGGACTATAATCCCAAAGAGTGGAACTCATATATTATCCGTTGTGAAGGTCCGCGTATCCGCATCTGGCTGAATGGAGCACAAACATTGGACTACATCGAGCCTTTCTCCGACTGCCCTCACCCGGATGCACAAATAGGTAAAATTCCACTGACAGGATACATCGCTTTACAAATTCACGAAGGTAAAGCTTGCGAGGCAATCTATAAAGATATTGAAATAGAAAAAATCAAATAGAAAATGAAAACAACAATCAAGTCCTTTCTGCTACTCTCTCTATTATCCGTTCTATTGGCAGCATGTAGGGAAAAAGAGAATAAGGTCAAAACAATTTGTAATCCGGTAAACCTAAGTTATCGTTTTTCACTCGACTCTCCGTCCTGGCGTGAGGCAGCAGACCCCAGTATGATAAAATACAAAGGAGAATATTATCTTTTTCTTTCTAAATCCGGCGGTTATTTCCATTCAACAGATCTTGTTCATTGGGATTTAATAACCACTGACAGTCTTCCCATCGAGAAGTATGCTCCCACCGTTATGGAAATGGACGGAGAGATCTACTTCACGGCCTCCGTAGCCACCAACAAAATCTATAAAAGCGCTGATCCCAAATCAGGCAAATGGGAGTTGGTAACCGATCAGTTTCCTTATATCCTGGCAGACCCGATGTTGTTTTACGATTCAGATACTGACAAAGTATATCTATACTATGGTTCCGGTGCAGCCACTCCCATGATGGGAATGGAATTGGATAAAAAAACATTTATGCCCAAAGGGGAAGCCATTCCCTTATTTTACAGCAATGCTGAAAAATACGGTTGGGAAGTATCCGGAGACTATAATACCAATTACAAGCACACTTGCTGGCTTGAAGGCGCATGGATGAACCAATACAAAGGGAAGTATTACCTGCAATATGCAGTACCCGGTACCGAATTCAAAAGTTACAGCAACGGAGTTTACGTATCGGAAAATCCATTGGGCCCATTCACTTTACTCAAACATAATCCTTTCTCTTATAAACCCGAAGGTTTTGTCAACGGAACCGGACATGGCAGCACATTTCAGGATTTATATGGAAACTACTGGAATATCGGTACTTCCACAATCTCACGAAGGCACATGTTCGAAAGAAGGATTTCCCTATATCCAACCTTCTTTGACAAAGATGGGGATGTTTATGCATACACAGCATGGGGAGACTATCCTATGATTGTTCCTGATAAAAAAATATCTTCTCCACAAGATTTATTCCCGGGATGGATGCTCCTGTCTTATAAAAAGAAGGTAGAAGCGTCATCTACATTGGAAGGATATCCTACAGAGAATGCCGTGAATGAAGATATCAGAACATGGTGGAGCGCAAAAACCGCAGACAAAGGAGAGTTTATGACTGTTGATTTAGACCGGAACTCTAAAGTCTATGCCATTCAGGTCAACTTTGCTGACCAGGATGCTACCGCATTGGGAAAATCGGATTCCATATATTACCAATACCGGATAGAAGAATCCCAAGACGGGATTACATGGAATCTGTTAGTTGACAAATCAGAGAACAAAGCTGATGCTCCCAATGACTACATCCAATTGGACAAACCGGCAGACACCAGGTATATCCGTATCACCAATATCTATTTCCCTTCCGGTAAGTTTTCCATTTCCGGCTTAAGAGTGTTCGGAAAAGTAGATAAACCGGTTCCGGCAACTGCACAATTCACGGAATTAACCAGAAAGAACGATAACCGCAGAACCGTAAATCTGAGTTGGAGCAAAGTCAACGATGCTACCGGATACAATATCCGGTTCGGTACACAGAAAAACAAATTATACCATAATTATCTGGTATATGAAGACAACAAGGTATCCATTAACATATTGAACGCTGACCAGACTTATTATTTCGCAATAGACAGTTTCAATGAAGCGGGTGTCACTATCGGAAAAGAAATCAAAACCATTCAATAAAATTCATACATTAATATCCACAATAAATATTTGTATTAAAAACAACTATCAACAATAACGATTATGATGAAAAACAAGATTTTAGCCCTATATCTGGGGTTCCTTCCACTTTTGGCAACGGCTCAAAATCCGATTATTCAAACCAAATATACAGCCGATCCTGCTCCAATGGTGCATAACGATACATTATTCCTTTATGTGGGATGCGATGAAAAGGATGCTCCTTCCAACGCATACCTGATGAGAGAATACCGCCTGTATACCACTACCGACATGGTGAATTGGACGGACTGTGGAGCACCGCTGAAAACAAGTGATTTCAAATGGTCAGCCGGAGATGCCAGCGCTGCACAATGCATAGAGCGGGATGGCAAGTTTTATTGGTATATATCCTCACAAAACAGATTCAGTCCGGGTTCATCCATCGGTGTAGCCGTTGCAGATACTCCTTATGGTCCCTTCAGAGATGCATTGGGTCAGGCATTAGTAACCAACGACATGACTACAGCCGCCAAACACTCCTGGGATGACCTTGACCCTACGGTCTTTATCGACAGTAATAAACAAGCATATCTCTATTGGGGAAACGGGGCTTGTTATCAGGCCAAACTGAATAAAGATATGATATCCCTGGACGGCTCAATCACAGCACTCGACATCAAAGACCAGACCGCCTTTGTGGGAAGGTTCACAGAGGCGCCCTGGGTATATAAGCGCAACAACCTGTATTATATGATTTATGCCGCCGAATTCCCGGAATCCATACATTATTCAACCGCCCGGACCGCAGAAGGTCCCTGGAAAGCCCGGGGAGTCGTAATGCCATTGGAAAAAGGAAGTAATACCAACCATCCCGGAATAATTGATTTTAAAGGTAACTCCTACTTCTTCTATCATAATGATGCGCTGCCCGGTGGGCACAGTTATTGCAGATCGGTATGTGTGGAACAGTTCACATACAACCCCGACGGAACCATACCGCAAATGCACATGACTAATGAAGGTATAAAGAAAGGAACAGGTACACTCAATCCATACAAACGAACTGAAGCGGAAACTATAGCATGGGCACAAGGCGTTACATCTGCCACCGATAAAGAAAAAGGTGTATATATAACCGCTATTCATAATACCGATTACATCAAGGTGCGTGATGTGAACTTCGGACAGAAAGGTGCTTCGCAATTCACCGCTTCCGCATCCAGCAGATATCATGGAGGAGAAATAGAACTAAGAATCGACTCACCCGAAGGTGAAGTGATCGGCACCTTAAACATTCCCTATACCGGAGAATGGGATAATTGGGAACAACACTCTACCCATGTGAAGCCGGTCAAAGGAGTTCATGACCTATACCTTATATTTAAAGGTAAAACTCCCCACGAGCTTTTCAACTTCGATTATTGGATGTTCTCCGAAAAGTCCTCAAATTAATTAATTTATTCTATTTATTATGACCATGAAGCATATATTCTCTATCATCCTCGGCCTGATGGCATTCTGCCAGTTACAAGCCCAGTCGTGGACAGCCGACAACGGCAACGGTACTTTTACCAATCCTCTGTTTTACGATGAATTTACCGATCCTGACCTGATACGTGTAGGAACAGATTATTACATGGTTGCCAGTTCCATGCATGCCATGCCCGGACTACCGCTGCTACGTTCCAAAGATCTGGTAAACTGGGAGTTCGTAACATATATCTTTGACAAACTCGATTTAGGACCTGATTTTCATCTGGAAGGCGATAAAGGCATTTATGGAAACGGAATATGGGCACCTGCCATCCGTTATCACAAAGGCACTTTCTATGTATTCGTCAACGTAAATGACCATGGCTTACAAGTTTTCTCTGCCAAAAATCCCGCCGGCCCCTGGACACACAAGAATATGGGTGGCAGAATTTACGACCTGGGCATATTGTTTGATGACGACGACAAGATATATGCAGTACATGGTTACGACGAAGTACATCTGATTCAACTCAAACCCGACTTCAGCGGCTATGTGGAAGGCAGTGAAAAAGTAATCATCCCTAAAGGTAATGCCATGGGAGAAGGGCATCATTTCTATAAAATAGACGGAAAATATTATATCATCAGTGCAGACTATGCACCCGTAGGCCGTATGCAATGTGCCCGCGCCGACAAACTGGAAGGTCCTTACGAAACCGTGGTTATCAGTAATCGTGAAACCATGGGTACACAACGTGGCTGGTGGACCAAAGGATATGGCTTCTGGTCGAACATCCCCAATGAAGGAGAAGCAATGGAATTTGAGCGCCCTTCTGAAAATGGTTTCGGTGCAGTAACCCTTCATCAGGGAGGCATCGTCGATCTGCCTAATGGTGAATGGTGGGGATTCTCAATGATGGACGTAAAATCTGCAGGCCGCCTGACTTTCCCCCGTGACCTGGAAAGATGGTTGGCCCTACTTCGGACTGGAAGGAAACCTGGGACGCTCACCACGCACCTGGTTCAAACCGGATACCGGAACGGATATAGCTCCTCTGACGACTTATCAGCGTGATGATGATTTCTCGTCTGCCAAACTAAAACCGATCTGGCAATGGAACCATATTCCGGTAGATAAGAAATGGTCGCTCACTGAGAAAAAAGGTGTACTGCGTCTGCACACTCTCCCTGCCAAAAACTTCATGTATGCGAAAAATACACTTACTCAACGCGCTATCGGTCCGGAGTCCAGCGCCACCGTCGAATTAAATGCCAAATCCTTAAAGAAAGGACGTAGCCGGACTTGGGTTATTGAATGTTCCCTATTATTGGATCGGTGTAATGCGTACTGACGAGGGATTCATCCTGAGATTTTACGACTTAGTAAAGAACCAGTCTACAGACGAACCATTATCCGGCCCACAAGTGTACCTGCGTGCCAGTGGTGATTACAATAGAGACCTGGCAACACTCAGCTTCAGTACAGACGGTAAAACATTTAAAGAAGTCGGCGGCGAACTGCGTCTGGGGTATCAAATGAAGACTTTCCAGGGAGTACGGTATGCCTTATTTGCTTTCAATACGAATGGAAAAGCGGGAGGTTATGCCGACTTCGACAATTTCAAGGTAAAAGAACCACTGGCAGATCGCTCTAAAAATCTTCCTCTCGGCAAAGTAATAACACTAACCAATCTCGCAAACGGTGAGCAAGTCTGGGCTAATCCCCACGGTATGCTGAATCGTTCCTATCCGGGAAGTAATACGTTCAACGGTACCGGATGCCAATTCCGTGTACACGACCGCGGACAAGGACGTATAGCTCTTGAAGCATTAGACGGATCAGGCTTTGTCACCGTCACCGGAGCCGGCCTCTCAGCAGATGTTCGACTCATGCAGAAAGAAACGGAAGGCAGCCTCTTCATGTGGCAGGATATGTTATGGGGACAATGTATGCTACTATCCTTAAAGACCAATCGCTTCATTGGTTTAGATCCGCGTACAGACGAACCTTATTCTGCCGACTGGCCCGGGACTATACCCAACCGTAAAGACGGGACTGTGTTTTCCTGGCAGGAAATAAAATAATTGCATATATTCTCCGATTTATGCATAAAGCACAGCATTCATAGTATAAAAAGTATAAAAATTCCCTCTTTAATGCATATTCTTTCCAAAATTATCGCTACTTTTGCGCCATTCTTAGAATAATTATACAGAACAATGAAGAAAAAAGCCAATCGGTTAGACGCTATCAAGATGATTATCTCAAGCAAGGACGTCAGTTCTCAGGAAGAACTGCTGCAAGCTCTGAGCAAAGAAGGCTTTGAACTGACACAAGCCACTCTCTCCCGCGACTTGAAACAACTGAAAGTTGCCAAGGCGGCAAACATGAACGGGAAATATGTATATGTATTACCCAACAACATCATGTACAAACGTTCCAATGACCAAAGTGCCAGCGAAATGTTGATGACCAGCGGATTCGTGTCCCTGCAATTCTCCGGTAACATTGCCGTTATCCGTACACGACCGGGATATGCCAGCAGTATGGCCTACGACATCGACAACCGCGAATGTCCCGCCATTCTGGGCACTATTGCCGGAGACGATACCATCATGTTGGTAGTGCATGAAGCCGCTTCACATGGCGAAGTACGCGAATTTCTGTCGCAAATCATTCCGAACATTAAATAAATAAAGAACGAATCAATAAGAAATGGATACCAAAAAAGTGGACGTGATGGTGGCTGACGCCTCTCACGAAGTTTATGTGGATAAGATTTTGGATACCATCAGAGAAGCGGCCAAAGTACGTGGAACGGGCATCGCAGAACGCACACACGAATATGTGGCGACAAAAATGAAAGAAGGAAAAGCCATCATCGCCTTATGCGGAGACGTGTTTGCAGGCTTCAGCTACATCGAGAGTTGGGGAAACAAACAATATGTTGCGACTTCCGGTTTGATTGTGCATCCCGACTTTCGCGGTATTGGATTGGCTAAGCGTATCAAAATGGCATCTTTCCGCCTGGCACGCTTGCGATGGCCCAACGCCAAAGTATTCAGTCTCACCAGCGGAGCTGCCGTCATGAAAATGAATACGGAATTGGGATACGTGCCCGTCACTTTCAATGAACTGACTGATGACGAATCCTTCTGGAAAGGCTGCGAAGGCTGCATCAACCATGATATATTAGTAGCCAAGAACCGCAAATTCTGCATCTGCACAGCAATGCTCTACGACCCGGCTCTGCATGAAGATGATAAAATTTAAAAAACAAAGGATATGGAAGAAAAGAAAAAAGTAGTAGTCGCATTCAGCGGCGGTCTTGATACTTCATTTACGGTAATGTACCTTGCCAAGGAAAAAGGGTATGAAGTGTATGCAGCTTGTGCAAACACCGGTGGTTTCAGCCCCGAACAACTGAAGACAAACGAAGAAAACGCCTATAAACTGGGCGCAAAAGAATATGTCACTATCGACGTGACGCAAGAATATTACGAAAAGAGCTTGAAATACATGGTATTTGGCAACGTGCTGCGTAATGGTACCTATCCTATTTCCGTAAGTTCCGAACGTATCTTCCAGGCACTTGCCATCGCACGCTATGCCAACGAGAT
>OLXJ01000886.1_pt1 | contig 13232 bp, 9 predicted proteins | sample 1644591 | NCBI WGS metagenome assembly OLXJ01 (sample SAMEA103958150, study PRJEB25191) | human gut metagenome | biome: human-associated habitat [ENVO:00009003]; feature: intestine environment [ENVO:2100002]; material: feces | place: Germany | collected 2013/2015 | reverse complement strand
CCAAAGGACGTCTCTTCGAAGAGACAATGGCACTTTTAGGAGAGTCGGATATTAAGTTGAGCACTACAAAACGTACCTTATTGGTGCAGTCTTCCAATTTCCCTATTGAAGTTCTATTCCTTCGTGATGATGATATCCCGCAGACAGTGGCTACCGGTGTGGCAGACCTAGGAATTGTTGGCGAAAACGAATTTATGGAAAAGGAAGAAGATGCGGAAATCATCAAACGTTTGGGATTCAGTAAGTGTCGCCTTTCATTGGCTATGCCGAAAGATATTGAATATCCCGGTTTGTCATGGTTTAACGGTAAGAAGATCGCTACTTCTTATCCGGTTATTCTTCGCAACTTCCTGAAGAAAAATGGTGTAAATGCTGAAATTCATGTAATTACCGGTTCCGTAGAAGTGTCTCCGGGAATTGGATTGGCTGATGCTATTTTTGATATTGTAAGCTCCGGTTCTACGTTGGTAAGTAACCGTTTGAAAGAAGTGGAAGTCGTAATGGAGTCGGAAGCATTGCTGATTGGCAACAAGAATATGAGCGACGAGAAAAAAGAAGTGCTCGAAGAACTGCTGTTCCGCATGAATGCAGTAAAAACAGCCGAAGATAAAAAATATGTATTGATGAATGCTCCGAAAGATAAACTGGAAGAAATCATTGCTGTATTGCCGGGTATGAAGAGTCCTACGGTGATGCCGTTAGCACAGGAAGGCTGGTGCTCTGTCCATACAGTACTTGATGAAAAACGTTTTTGGGAAATCATTGGAAAACTGAAAGGACTGGGAGCAGAAGGCATTTTAGTACTGCCAATTGAAAAGATGATTGTATAAATATATAGGCACAGATTTCACGGATTACACAGATAATGTAGTCGCTAATCCCAGATACCGTGTAACCCGTGAAATCCGTGCCTAATAAGATATAAACTATGAAATTGATTAAATATCCCTCAAAAGAACAGTGGACGGAACTTTTGAAACGTCCGGCACTGAATACGGAAAATTTGTTCGATACTGTTCGCTCTATTATAAATAAGGTAAGAACAGAAGGTGACAAAGCCGTCTTGGAATATGAAGCTACTTTTGATAAAGTCACCTTGTCTGCGCTTGCTGTGACTCCTGAAGAGATACAGGTTGCCGGAACATTGGTAAGCGATGAACTGAAAGCAGCCATCTCCCTGGCAAAACAAAATATTGAAACCTTTCATGCTTCCCAACGTTTTATCGGAAAGAAGGTAGAAACAATGAACGGTGTGACTTGCTGGCAAAAATCGGTAGGAATCGAAAAAGTGGGATTGTATATTCCGGGTGGAACAGCACCACTTTTCTCAACTGTATTGATGTTGGCTGTTCCGGCTAAAATTGCAGGATGCAAGGAAATCGTACTTTGCACGCCTCCCGATAAGAATGGAAATATTCATCCGGCTATCCTTTTTGCTGCGCAACTGGCAGGTGTCAGTAAAATATTCAAGGCTGGTGGTGTGCAGGCTATTGCCGCTATGGCCTATGGAACGGAGAGTGTACCTAAAGTATATAAGATATTTGGCCCAGGCAATCAATATGTGACAGCTGCCAAACAGTTGGTAAGCCTGCGTGATGTAGCTATTGATATGCCTGCCGGTCCTTCTGAAGTCGAAGTTCTGGCTGATGCATCTGCCAACCCGGTTTTTGTAGCAGCAGATCTTTTGTCACAGGCAGAACACGGAATAGATAGTCAGGCTATATTGATTACCACTTCCGAGAAGCTTCAAACAGAAGTAATGGCGGAAGTAGAACGTCAATTAGCCGAATTACCCCGTCGTGAAATTGCTGCAAAATCATTAGAGAATAGTAAACTGATTTTAGTAAAGGATTTGGATGAAGCATTGGAACTGACTAACGCATACGCGCCGGAACACTTAATTATAGAAACGGAAAACTACATGGAAGTAGCAGAGCGTGTAACAAATGCCGGTTCTGTTTTCCTTGGATCGTTAACTCCCGAAAGTGCCGGTGACTATGCTTCCGGAACAAATCATACCTTGCCTACCAACGGTTATGCCAAAGCATATAGCGGCGTCAGTCTGGATAGTTTTATCCGCAAGATTACGTTCCAGGAAATTCTCCCGGAAGGAATAAAGGCTATTGGTCCTGCTATTGAGGAGATGGCGGCTAACGAACATTTGGATGCGCATAAAAATGCGGTCACAGTTCGTCTCAAAGCAATTCAAAATTCATAATTTAAAATTTAAAGAAGTGAAAACATTACAAGAATTAACCCGGCCGAATATCTGGAAATTAAAGCCTTACTCTTCGGCACGTGATGAATATAAAGGAGTCACCGCTTCTGTTTTCCTGGATGCAAACGAAAATCCGTACAATACGCCTCACAACCGTTATCCGGACCCTATGCAGTGTGAACTGAAAACATTGTTGTCGAAAATTAAGAAAGTATCTCCCGAACATATTTTTCTCGGAAACGGCAGTGATGAAGCCATCGACTTGGTCTTTCGTGCTTTCTGCGAACCGGGTAAAGATAATGTAGTAGCTATCGATCCTACCTATGGAATGTATCAGGTCTGTGCCGATGTAAACGATGTGGAATATCGGAAAGTATTGTTGGATGATGACTTCCAGTTCTCTGCTGACAAATTGCTGGCAGCTACCGACGAGCATACCAAACTTATTTTCCTTTGCTCTCCTAATAATCCGACAGGAAATGATTTGCTTCGTTCCGAAATAGAAAAGATTCTTTGTCAGTTTGAAGGATTGGTAATGTTGGATGAGGCTTACAATGATTTTTCTAAAGCTCCGTCTTTCCTCGAAGAGTTGGATAAATATCCCAATCTCGTCGTATTCCAGACATTCTCCAAAGCCTGGGGATGTGCTGCTATCCGTTTGGGAATGGCTTTTGCTTCCAAAGAGATTATTGATATTCTTAGTAAAATCAAATATCCCTATAATGTCAACCAGTTGACTCAACAGCAAGCCATCGCCATGTTGCATAAACATTATGAGATAGAACGTTGGGTGAAAACTCTGAAGGAAGAACGTGACTATTTGGAAGCGGAATTTGAAAAGCTTCCATGTACCATTAAACTGTTCCCGTCTGATGCGAATTTCTTTTTGGCAAAAGTGACGGATGCCGTGAAAATCTACAATTATTTGGTAGGTGAAGGAATTATTGTGCGTAATCGCCATAACATTTCGCTTTGCTGCAACTGTTTGCGTGTGACTGTCGGTACCCGTGTAGAGAATAATACACTATTAGCCACCCTTAAAAAATACCCGGGATAATTTATGAAGAAGAAAGTATTATTTATAGATAGAGATGGTACGTTGGTGATCGAACCTCCCGTAGATTACCAACTCGACTCATTGGAGAAGCTGGAATTCTATCCGAAAGTATTCCGTAATTTAGGTTTTATCCGCAGCAAACTCTATTTTGAATTTGTGATGGTCACCAATCAGGATGGATTGGGTACATCTTCCTTCCCGGAAGAAACGTTTTGGCCTGCCCATAATCTGATGCTTAAAACATTAGAAGGAGAGGGGATTACTTTTGATGAGATTCTAATAGACCGTAGTTTCCCGGAAGATAATGCGCCCACCCGTAAACCACGTACCGGAATGCTGACGAAGTATCTAAATAATCCGGAATACGATCTTGCCGGAAGTTTTGTGATAGGCGACCGTCCTACGGATGTGGAACTTGCCAAGAATTTGGGTTGTCGGGCAATCTATCTGCAAAATTCACCTGAAACCCTGAAAGAAAAAGGATTGGAAGAAGTCTGCGCCCTTGCAACAACTGACTGGGATCAGATAGCCGAGTTCCTTTTTGCCGGAGAACGGAAAGCGGAAGTACGTCGTACAACCAAAGAAACAGATATTGATGTGGCTTTGAACTTGGATGGAAACGGCACTTGTGACATCTCTACCGGTCTTGGCTTTTTCGACCACATGCTCGAGCAGATTGGAAAACACTCCGGTATGGACTTGACGATCCGTGTAAAAGGAGATCTGGAGGTAGACGAACATCATACGATCGAAGATACCGCTATTGCATTAGGAGAATGTATTTACCAGGCTTTAGGTAGTAAGCGTGGAATTGAACGTTATGGCTATGCTTTACCGATGGATGATTGTCTTTGTCAGGTTTGTCTGGACTTTGGTGGTCGTCCCTGGCTGGTTTGGGATGCCGAATTCAAGCGTGAGAAGATAGGGGAGATGCCGACGGAAATGTTCCTTCATTTCTTTAAGTCACTAAGTGATGCGGCAAAAATGAATCTGAACATTAAGGCGGAAGGACAAAATGAACATCATAAGATAGAAGGTATTTTTAAAGCCCTTGCCCGTGCCTTGAAAATGGCAATCAAAAGAGATATCTATCATTTTGAACTTCCATCCAGCAAGGGAGTACTTTGATCTTTTTATAATAACAATATAGACTTATGCAGAAAAGAATCCTGTTAAGCCTACTTTTGGGAGTAATCTTCTCTATATCTATTTTTAGTCAGAATTTGAAAGTAGAGAAGATTACTCTTCCTGATAGTGAATTAACCAATCTGTACAAGATCGATTCGGGTGTATATCGTTCAGAGCAACCTTCGCATGAAGACTTTAAAGCTTTAGAAAAGTATGGTATTGGCGAAGCTCTCAATCTCCGTAATAGACATAGCGATGATGATGAAGCCGCAGGAACGAACGTAAAGCTTCATCGGGTAAAGACCAAAGCTCATTCCATCAATGAAGAACAGTTGATTGAAGCATTGCGTATTATAAAGAATCGTAAAGCGCCGATTGTTATCCATTGCCATCACGGATCAGATCGCACAGGAGCTGTTTGCGCACTTTATCGAGTGGTATTTCAGAATGTTTCAAAAGAAGACGCGATTCATGAAATGACTGAAGGCGGTTTTGGCTTTCATCGTATTTATAAAAATATCATTCGGAGGATTAAAGAAGCGGATATAGAGCAAATAAGAAGAAAAGTTATGTGTACAGAGGGATTTTAGTATGTAATTTTGTGCAGATACATGTCTTGCTAAAATGTTGTATCGAAGCTATGATGAGGCGTTATATTTTCTCAACTATTCTCACTGCTATGAGAAAAAATTCTCACTATAATGAGAAAATCTTCTCATAGTAATGAGTATTTTTTCTCATAGCAGTGAGAATAGTTTGATGTTTGTACTTCCCTATAAATTCTCTATTTCTTTAAGCCACATAGCTGAATTGGCATCACTAGGCATCCTCCAATCCCCCCGTGGACTAATAGAAATACTTCCTACTTTAGGTCCGTCCGGTAAGCAAGAACGTTTGAACTGCTGATTGAAGAAACGACGGAAGAAAGTGGAAAGCCATTTCTTGATGGTTTCTTCATCATACATATCTTTGAATGTCGTTTTTGCCAAATAGAATATCTTGGAAGGCCGGAAGCCGAAACGTAAGAAATAATATAGGAAGAAGTCGTGCAGTTCATAAGGACCTACCAAATCTTCTGTTTTCTGTTTAATTTCTCCGTTCTCATCCGCCGGAATCAATTCCGGGCTAATAGGAGTGTCTACAATATCAAGCAAAGTAGCTTTCGAGTTTTCGTCCATACCGTTTTCTGCCACCCATTGTACTAAATATTTCACAAGTGTTTTGGGAACACTCGCATTTACCCCGTACATGGACATGTGATCGCCGTTGTAAGTAGCCCATCCCAATGCAAGTTCGGATAAATCCCCTGTGCCGATAACCATTCCCCAAGTCTGATTGGCCACATCCATTAGTATTTGTGTACGTTCGCGCGCTTGCGAATTCTCGTATGTAACGTCATGTACATTCATGTCATGTTCGATGTCCTTAAAATGTTGGATGCAGGCATCTTTAATACTAATTTCACGGATGGATATACCTAATGATTTCATTAGATCGATCGCATTATGGTAGGTGCGGTCAGTCGTTCCGAAACCCGGCATCGTGATTCCGAGAATACCTTTCCGGGATAATCCCAGTTTATCGAAGGTCTTCACGCAGACGAGCAGTGCCAGTGTTGAGTCTAGTCCGCCTGAAATACCCACTACAGCTGTTTTGGCTCCGGTGTGAACTAATCTTTGTGCTAGTCCGGCCACTTGGATAGAGAATATTTCTTCGCAATGTTCATTTAGCTCAATTCCTTGTGGTACGAAAGGATGGGCATTGAACTTCCGGGTTAAGGTCAGTTCTTTGCTGTTGACAAATTCTGTTGCGATAGAAACCGCCTTCTTGTCTCCTAAATTTGCCTGATTAGCGGCGAAGGTAGTATTTATTCTGCGTTCTGCCCGGATGCGTTCCACATCAATTTCGCTGATAATCAGTTGCTCTTTCATACTGAAACGTTCGCTGCGTGCAAGCAGTGAACCGTTTTCATAAATCAGCCCATTACCGGCAAAAACCACATCGGTAGTAGATTCTCCAAAGCCACAAGACGAGAATACATATCCGGCAATACAACGTGCAGATTGTTGGCTGATAAGAGAACAAAGATAATTGTTCTTTCCAATGCCTTCATTATCAGCAGACATATTGAACAGAATCTCTGCCCCTTGTAGTGCCAGTGAGGAACTTGGAGGTATAGTAGACCAAAGGTCCTCGCATATCTCAATGCCAAAAGTCGTATCTGAAGTCTCAAAAAGCAGATTTGCACCTATGGGAACGATTTGTCCACACAGGCGTACATTGTTTGTAGCCAACTGAAGCGCTGATGTGAACCAACGTTGTTCGTAGAATTCTTTATAATTCGGCAGATAGGTCTTGGCTGCAACTCCCAACACTTTCCCTTTCTGAATCACTACGGCTGCATTGATAACTGTCGAATTGACAACGACAGGCATGCCAACAATAGAAATGATATCTAATTGACGGGTGTTATTCAGAATTTGCATCAGCCCCATTTCTGCTTCTTCCAGCAAAAGTTGTTGTCCGAATAGGTCACCACAAGTATATCCGGTGATACTCATTTCCGGGAAAATAATGATCTGCACTCCTTTTCCTTCAGCCACTGCAATCAGACTTTCTATCTTCTCTACATTGAATTTACAGTCAGCCACTTTTACGTGTGGCACGGCTGCAGCTACTTTTACAAATCCGTAGTTCATCTTATACCTTATTTATATATAATGAGTGCAAAAATAGGAAATAGTTTTGAATAATTATCTTTTCTATATTGAATCCTCTTAATAAGCTATTTTGTATGAGTTGTGATGTTGTTATTTGAGCAATTAAAGTAACTATCAAAATGAACGTTTATATTCAACTATCATTGAAATATGTTGTGGATTTATTTTCATTTATGGGTTTGTGTACTTAAATATGTATCAAAAAGATATAAGTGGAAATTTGGTATAAAATATGCGACATATTGTTTCTTTTATTTAAATATAATATATATATTTGTAGCCAAAATAGAACAATATTAGAAGTGTATAACACCTAAGCAGAACAAGTGATATTAGTGTTTAATTTATAACTTAAGAGAGCAGATGGTCATACATTTAATTCACACAGCAGTAACACGAAAAATCTATTTGGATATTTGGCGCAATATTAAGAATTTTACCAAGTTAGTCTATTCCTATTCTATATTTATAGATAATAATAGCCTGTCCCAAGTCGGTGCAGAAAATGCATAAACCGATTTTGGGAAAGGAGTGTATTATTCTACGCGAAGACTGCGTATTCCTTATTGTAGATAAATCTATAAAAATAAATCAATTTCATTAATTTAAAATCAAAGTATCAAAGATGAGAAAATCAATTCTCTTGTTTGTACTCTTTACTCTGACAAGTATCCCCCTGTTGCTTTTTGCACAGGGTGGATATCAGGTAACGGGACACATTATTTCGGCGGAAGACAATCAGCCGATGATTGGTGTGTCTGTTTTGGAGAAGGGTACGACGAACGGAGTAATTACCGACATGAATGGTAATTACAGTATCACAGTGACGAAATCTCCCGCCACTTTGCAGTTTTCTTATGTCGGTATGAAAACGGTAGATAAGCAGGTGACTGCTTCTACTCGTATAAACTTGACAATGGAAAATGACGCGCAGATGGTGGACGAAGTAGTGGTAGTAGCGTACGGTGTACGTAAAAAAGGTACAATAGCCGGTTCTGTATCCACTGTGAGGGCGGAAAAAATGGAAAATGTACCTGCTGCCAGTTTTGACCAGGCATTGCAGGGACAGGCACCGGGATTAATGGTTATGTCCGGTTCTGGTGAACCGAGTGTAGCTGCTTCATTTCAGATTCGAGGTATCAATTCTTTGAGTTCGGGGACTTCTCCCTTGTTTATCCTTGACGGGGTGCCTGTATCTAGTGGTGATTTCAACACTTTGAACCCAAGTGATATCGAATCGATATCCGTATTAAAAGATGCCTCTTCTACCTCTATCTACGGAGCGCGTGCGGCAAACGGTGTGGTGGTGATAACTACAAAGCGCGGTTTGGCCCTAGACAAAGCTAAAGTAACATTTCGTACTCAATTGGGCATCTCTCAGTTGGCTCAGGATAAATGGAACCAGATGAATACTGAAGAACGTATTCTGTTTGAGAAAGAAGTGGGATTGGATAAAGGAAAAGACTATGATCTTCTTCGTAAAACCGATATTAATTGGCTTGATGTGGTATTTAATGACAAAGCTATGCTGCAAAATTATGAAGTATCGGTGAACCGTGCTACTGACCGTTTAAATTATTATGTGTCGGGTAACTTTTTTGACCAGGATGGAATTGCACAAGGGTCAGGATTCAGACGTTATAATATGCGTGCAAATGCAGACGTAAAAGCTAGTAATTGGCTTAAAGTTGGTACTACTTCCACTGTGTCTTATGAAGATATTGAACAGGCGCAGACTGGAGAATATACTTCAGTAACTCCAATTTCTGCTTCACACTTTATGATGCCTTACTGGAATCCTTATAATGAAGATGGATCGATAGCTTCAACTAAAGATGACAGTTGGACGGGAACCAATCAAAATCCGCTCGATTGGATGCGGAATAATCCTGTTAGTTATAAAAAATATAAAGTATTGTCCACTTTATATGCCGAAGTAAATCCCATTAAAGGCTTGACCATAAAGTCACAGTTTGCTGCAGATTATGCGCATATGACAGCGTTTAGACAATCCTTTCCGAGTTTTTCCACAAATAATGGTTCGGGGAATGCCGGGCGTAGTTCTAATGACAGATTGAGTCTGACAATTACTAATACTGCTAATTACATGTTTACATTGAGGGAAAAACATTCTTTTAATTTTTTATTAGGACAGGAAGGAGTAGATGCCCAGTCAGAAGGATTCTCCATTTCTATGAGAGGACAGAACAATGATCTTCTTACTAATATTTCGAATGGTACGCTAGCTGCCTCTTGGTCGGATACGGCGGCAGGAACCCTTTATTCCTATTCATACCTCTCTTTCTTCGGAAGAGGCGAGTATAATTATGATGGTCGCTATTATGTAGACTTTTCATTGCGTACTGATGCTTCTTCCCGTTTTGGTAAGGACAATCGATGGGGTGCTTTCTGGTCTGTCGGATTGATGTGGAACCTTAAGAAAGAAAAGTTTCTAAATGAGTGTAAATGGTTGACAACCACTCGTCTAGCTCTCAGTACGGGTACTTCCGGTAACTCGGATATCGGCTATTATGCATGGCAGTCTTTGGTGAAAGGCGGAATGGACTATATGGGTGAAACTGGTATTTACCCTGCTCAAAGCGGTAATCCCGATTTGAGTTGGGAGAAAACATGGACCACTAACTTGGCTTTGCATTTGGGCTTTTGGAACCGGATAAACTTGGACGTTGAGTTATATAATAAGAAGACTACGGATATGTTGATGGATGTTCCGCAGTCTTATGCAGTGAATGGTTCGGGAAGCCGTTGGGACAATATCGGAGCAATGGTCAACCGGGGTGTGGAAGTCATGGTGAACGGTGATGTTATCCGTACAAAAGATTTCTCATGGAATCTGAGCGCAAATTTCTCATATAATAAGAATAAAATTACCGAGCTCTATAATGGAGTAGATGAATACGAAATTGCAAGTACCAATCTTAAGTATGTGGTAGGTCGGTCATCTACTGAATTTTATATTAATCGCTATGCTGGAGTCAATCCTGCTAATGGCGATGCGTTGTGGTATACAAAAGATGGTGAGATAACAACAGAATTCAGAGATTCTGATAAAGTGATGACTGGCAAGAGCTTTGTGGCTCCATGGCAAGGTGGATTTGGTACGACATTAACGTGGAAAGGTATTTCACTGGCTGCACAATTTAGTTGGGTGGCTGATCGTTGGGTGTTTAACAATGACCGTTATCTGGATGAAGGAAACGGGCTGTTTGAAACATATAATCAGTCCCGTCGATTGCTTTATGACCGTTGGAAGAAGCCGGGTGACGTGACGGATATACCTCGTTATGGAGTTACTCCGCAAATGGATTCTCGCTTTTTGGAAGATGCCTCTTTTTTGAGATTAAAAAATTTGATGCTTAGTTACAACTTCCCTCAAGCATTGCTTAAAAAGACTAATTTTTTGACGCATTTGAGAGTGTTTGTGCAAGGACAAAATCTGCTCACATTCACCAAATTCTCAGGGCTTGATCCTGAAGGTGTGAGCAATATGTATCAGGCACAGTATCCTTCAACTCGCCAGTTTACTTTTGGTCTGGAAGTTTCATTCTAAACATATAACTATAAAACAATGAAGAATAAGATAAAGATTTATTTGTTGTTGATAGCTGTGGGCATTGGCTCCGTATCATGTTTGGACAAGTATCCCGACGATGCTATCCAAGCCGGCCAGGCTATCAAAACAGTGGACGATGCTAATCAGGCAATTATTGGCATCTATGCGGCATTTAAGGATGCTTCGCTCTATAGCGGACGTCTGACGTTGTTGCCCGATTTGCAGACCGATCTTGTGTATGCCGTTACCGGATATTCGAATCAATACGGTGATTTGTGGCGTTGGAATATATTAGCTACCAATGAAGATATCGAGGCTGTATATGGAGCTTTGTATGCTATTATTAATCGTTGTAACTTCTTGTTAGATTATATTCCGGGAGTACAGCAAAGCACGACGGACGATGACGCACTCGATAAACTGGAAATGATTCACGGTGAAGCCCTTTTTGCTCGGGCGTTGTGTTATTCCGAACTAATTAAGCTATTCTGTAATTCATATGAAAGTGATGGGGAAGCAGAAAATGAACTGGGAGTAGTGCTTACTTCTCATTATGATTCGGTAGACAATACCCGTCGTGCTTCGTTGAAAGATTCTTATCAATTTGTACTGGATGATCTTGAATTGGCTGCTGAATACTTGAAAATAGATGAAAACAGTGTGTCAAAGGACGACCTTTACAGCACTACGTATATTAATGAATATACGGTTTATGCTCTCCGTGCTCGGATTGCTTTATATATGAAGCATTATACTGAGGCAATCAAGTATTCCACCAAAGTCATTGACAGTGGTTATTATGTGCTTTCAAGTGCATCTATACAATATGGAAGTACCGGCCAGAGTTTCTATCAGTATATGTGGACGAATGATGCTTCGACTGAAATAATTTGGAAGGTGGGTTTTACACCTACTTCTTATGGCGGGGCTTTAGGTACAATATTTTTTAATTATGATTATTCAACAGTACGTCCTGACTATGTACCTGCAAAATGGGCCTTAGAATTATACGATCCGTACGATCTTCGTTTCTCAATTTTTTTCCAAACATATCTAACAGGATATCCACATGCATTGCAATGGTCATTACTTCAGAAATATTGGGGAAATACCACTCTCATGGAAAGCTATAACATTCGTCACGTCTCTATGCCGAAACCATTTCGATTGTCAGAGCAATACCTTATCCGTGCGGAAGCATACTGCTTTAAAAATTCACCCGACTACGGAAGTGCAGGCAAAGATCTCGGAACTTTATGTGCTGCGCGTTATTCTTCGTATAGCGGTGGCGTGAGTGTATCTGAGAAGAATGCTTTGGAGGTAATCGAACAAGAACGTGTGAAGGAACTTTATATGGAAGGTTTCCGTCTTCAGGACCTAAAACGTTGGCACAAAGGATTTGAAAGAAAGCCGCAGAGCGAGTCACTGGACAATGGTAGCAGTTTGAAAGTGGAGAAAGACGATCCGCGCTTTGTATGGCCTATTCCTCAAAATGAGTTGGATGCACCGGGATCAGACATTCAACCGAATGAAAGCAATAAATAATAGTTTTTAAAATCAATAAACATGAAAAAGATTTTTATTGGATTATCAGCCATATTCGCCTTCGCGTTCGGATTCACCGGTTGCGACACCGATTATGTTACATATAGCGGTCCCGATTATATCATGTTCTCCGATACATTGACCGTACTTCCGGTTCAAAACAATGAGGAGTATTTCGATATACCAGTGGCGGCTACCGAAGCTTGTAGCTACGATCGAACGTTAGGAGTGGAGATTTTGGATAAAAAGACGAATGCGGTGGAAGGGCGGCATTTTTCTCTCGAATCAAACACGGTGACCATCAAGGCGGGTGAGCGCACTGCGAATGTTCGCATACGTGGTATTTATGATAATATAGAGGTTACCGATTCGTTGGGAATGGTTCTCCAACTGGTCAGTAAGGAAGAATCTAAGTGGGAACTCTATGGAACCGAAACGAAGGTGATTTTGGAGAAAGTATGTCCGTTTGATATTCATTTGTTTGAAGGTTATGCTTTAATAGTAACTTCTACTTATTTTGGTTCGTATATGAAGGATGTAAGCCAGCGGTTAATTCGTACAAAAGTTGATCCCAATGCAGAAAACACTATCATTATGAAAGACTACTTCTATAAAGGATATGACCTCAAAGTGAAGTTTACTACCAACGACCTGCTTAATCCGTTGATTGAAATGGAAGATCAACCGTTTGCTTCTACTATGGAAGCTTTTGATACAATTTATGGTGATTGGGAAGTGTGGGCATATCAATCAGGGTATTACCTCTCTTATTATAGTAGTTGTGAAAGATTTATTTTCCAGTATATGACATTACATGTACCAGGTATGCCTGCTGGAAAAGATGAAGTCGGTACTTACATAAATGTAGTGAAATGGGTCAGTGATGACGAAGCGCAAATTCTTATCGAAGAAGGCGTCAATAATTCATTAAAATAATAAGTAACTGTTCAAAATTAATTTTATACGTATGAATAATTCACAAATAAGTTC
>OLXJ01000883.1_pt1 | contig 13283 bp, 8 predicted proteins | sample 1644591 | NCBI WGS metagenome assembly OLXJ01 (sample SAMEA103958150, study PRJEB25191) | human gut metagenome | biome: human-associated habitat [ENVO:00009003]; feature: intestine environment [ENVO:2100002]; material: feces | place: Germany | collected 2013/2015 | reverse complement strand
CACACCATCGAGCCGCTCGTTGATCTGCCTGACATCGCGCAGCGGGAAGATCGTCCACCGTCGGATCATGCGTCCGCCCATCGGCGTGACCGTATGATCGATGACGTCGAGCAGACTCGTGCCCTCCTCCTGCATCGGCTGGAGGAGCTCCAGGGACCGGATGGTGAAGCGGTCGAGACGTACGTAGCGGTCCTCCTCGATGCGGCGCAGCGAGGTGATATGAGAGATATGTGTGTGCTGGGTCAGTTCCAAATACTGCATGATGGCCCCTGCGGCAACGATGCCGTTGCGCAGGTGGTCCACGCCAAAACCCTTGAGGTTCTTGGTTTTGAAATGCTTGAGGAGCTTCTGTCGCGCCGTCTGGTCGGTGAAGACCCAGTCGTCGAGTTCAAAGGTGACGAATTTGGTGCCAAACTGCTGTTCGAAGTCCTGCTTGCGCGTGCGGTCGTAGAGCACCTCCTTCGGCTGGAAGTTGCCCAGGAGTTTCTCCACATAGTCGTAGTTGCCCTCTCCGGTGAGAAACTCTCCCGTGGAAATATCAAGCAAGCTCACACCGCAAGCCCCCTTACCGAAATGGATGGCGGCAAGAAAGTTGTTCTCCTTGTAGTTGAGCACGTTGTCTCCCATGGCCACGCCTGGCGTCACGAGTTCGGTAATGCCGCGCTTCACCAGTTTCTTGGTCATTTTCGGGTCTTCCAACTGGTCGCAGATAGCCACCCGTTTTCCGGCACGAACCAATTTCGGAAGATAAGTATCGAGCGCATGATGAGGAAATCCCGCCATTTCAATCGTCTTTCCTTTTCCGTTAGCACGTTTTGTCAGTGTGATTCCTAATATTTCGGCTGCAACAATGGCGTCCGTAGAGTATGTTTCATAAAAGTCACCGCAACGAAACAGCATTACCGCATCCGGATGTTTCGCCTTCAAATCCAGAAACTGTTTCATCATGGGGGTGAGCACGATTTCTTCTTCGTTCACGGTTCTCTCCTTTTCTTTTTTATTGAGTATATACTGTGATTATCGGAACAAAGATAACGGTTTTTCGGCAGAGAATCAACGGAATCCACCGATTCAATTATCAAAATTAGTGTTGCATACCTTTAAAAAAGAACGGCGTTTTTCTTAACAAACAGGAGAAAACTATTAAAACGTGTTATAAAACATAGTATTTTACTTGGATAATTTGCTAATTTCCCAAGAGTCCGTATCTTTGCAATGTGTTTTTCATAGTATTAGATTTAAGGTTAACAAAGGTTGGAGCAAGGCGTTGCTCCTTTTTTTATGTCCATAAGCCGGGTTTTACCACCCGGCATGTTCATTTTTGTTTTCGTGCGCATCCGCATCACGTTTCTTTTCACTCTGATAATCCCATTCGATCTCGTCAACGTATTCTTTTCCATTATATACCGCAACAGCCTTGATTTTGTTTTTTCCTTTTTCAAGTGTCACCTGGTCGAAGATATAATGTACATCCGTATATCCCTTACGAATGCCTGTCAGTTCTTTGCCGTTCAAGTAAACTTTGGGAGTTCCGATATTTGAATAAACAGTGACGGAAGTCTGCTTCCGTTCGCGGTCCGTGTTACGTCGTTGCGTCAGATAGAGTACGGGAGACTTGCTCCAGTTCGCTTTATACCAGTAGTAAGAGTCCTTCTTTATTTTCCGGTCGAAGGTCATCAGCCCTTTCAGGTTCCGGGCAGGCACACCGCCACGGCTCCACATAGGCACGGCAAAGTCGAACATATTCCATAGATAAGAAGCAATAATATAGGGATGCTCAGCTATCACACTCCACTGATATTCATGCGTCTTGGTCTGGAAAGTTTCCGGATAGTAAGGCTTTCCCCAGTTCAACGCATCGCCCAGATACTCCGTCTGATGGTCAAGGTTGGCGTCGGCTCCATATTCGGTCAACATCAATTTCTGCCAGGGATAGTCTTTTTCGAGTCCTTCCACCCACGGTTTGATGTCCTGCACTTTCTTTTCGTACCAGCCGAAATAACGGTTCATGCCTTGTATATCTGTATTCTGATTCACCGGATGATTGGCGTGACCGTAACCGTTCACGGCAACCGTGTAACGGTCAGGATCTTCCGTCTTCGCCAGATCGTGAAGAGATTGAGTCAATGACGCTGTGTATTCGTGAGGCTGATAAACCTCATTGTGCAACCCCCACACATAAATGGAGGGATGATTGAAACTCTGACGAATCAGTTCGCGGAGTTGTGTCTGCGCATTCTCCGATTCGTAGCCTGTCACCCGGTTGACAAAGGGGATTTCCGCCCAGATAATCAAGCCCAATGTATCACAACGCGAATAAAGATATTCCGACTGCTGATAATGAGCAAAACGCACGGTCGTGGCACCGACATCCATAATTTGAGCCAGGTCAAAATCATGTTCACGGTTGGTCAGCGCACTCCCCAGGCCCCACCAGTCCTGATGACGGGTAACACCATACATCGGATATTTCTCTCCATTAAGATAGAAACCTTTTCCGGCAACAATTTCGTAATGACGAACACCCAAAGGCTGCGTGACCTCGTCAATCACCTCACCATTTGCCAACAGACAGGAGACTACTTTGTAAAGATAAGGGTCCTCCCTACCTTGCCAGAGATGAGGATTCTTTAGTTTGAATGTTGATACATAGCTTTGCGTTCCTTGCGGAGTCAACTCAAGCGGCAGACGTTGGGAAACCACCTTTTTCCCTTCCTGCGTATAAATACTGTTCTCCAGAACAAGCTGCGCAGGAGCCAGACTACCATTATCCAGCTTTACTTTAACAGTTATATCCGCCGAACGTCTTGATACATTCTTCTGAGTGATGTACACACCGGGAGAGGCGCAATCGGTCACTGTGATATTATTCTGCTCCGTAGTAATCAACCATACGGGACGGTAAATACCGCCATACACCCCAAACAAACTGTGATTGACAGGAATCACATCGGGACGGGCCGTATTGTCAGCCTTCACGATAATCTCGTTCTCAGCCCCCAGTTTCAAGGCAGTGCCTATCTCGAAAGCGAAGGCACTATACCCGCCTTTATGCGTTCCCACCAACTTTCCGTTGACATAGACTTCTGTGCAAGCCCCTACTCCTTCAAAACGCAAGAATACACGTTTACCCGCCAACTCATTTCCGAAAAACTGTTTCTTTCTGTAATAACCTACACCTTCGTAGAATGCATCAGCTTTCACTTGCATATCTTTCGCATTCCAGGTATGGGGAATTGTCACTTCCTCCCACTTGCCGTCCCATTGTGCGGAAGCACGCATAGGGTCCGTAGAAAACGGCCCTTTCTTAAATTGCCAGCCGGTATTGAAAGAAATGACATCACGTGCAGACGTATCATTCATAACTGCTCCCAATAACAGGAGCAGAAATACAATCATATTTTTTACCATTAGATTATGAGTTCTTGTTTATCTGGCCATTTTATAAATCTCACATCCGCCCATTAAAAAAGCACCCACGCCATATACTTCAGTCATATTCCGCGTCACCTTCTTCGGATCGGCCCCGATAGGCTGTACATAACCTAATTTACCGTCTGCATCGACAGCAGAAACCTGTGCATTCCAGCCTTTTACCAGTATAGGAAGGAAAGTATCCTTGTCCAGCAGTCCCTCGTTGATTCCGTAAGCCAAAGCATAGACAATAAACGTGGTACAGCTTGTTTCGGGTGACGGGTAAGAAGCCGGATCGAGCAGACTTGCATGCCAGAATCCGTCCGCATTCTGCAATTTAGCGACACGGGTACAGAGCTTCACGAACAGTTCTTCGTAAAACTTCCGGTTCTTGTCCTTTGCAGGCAGTTCTTTCAATATCTCCGCCAGCCCGCCGAGTACCCAGCCGTTGCCGCGTCCCCAGAAAACCTTCCGGCCGTTGGCCTCGCGTTGGTCAAAATACCGCCAGTCGCGATAGAAAAGATTCTCTTCCTTGTCGAAAAGGTGGTCATACGTAGCTTTGTATTCGCGGTTCATGAATTTGATATACTTTTTATCACCCGTCAGGACGTATAATTTAGTGTAGACCGGAGGAGCCATAAAGAGGGCGTCACACCAAGTCCAGCGTTCCAGTGTCTCAGGTTTGCGATAATCCAGTTTGAAATCGTCCGTCGGCGGGTTCTTCATCACCCAATCCGTGCGGGCAATGGTAGGATTGAGCATATATTTGTTCTTATATTTCCGGTAAAGGTCGATAAAGAGTTGTGAAACAGCGATGTCGTCGGCATGATACATCCGCTTGTCCGGCTGCCAGCCGTTACGACTTCCGATACGGGTGAGCCATTTAAAATAATCCTTGTTACCGTCTTCACGTTCCGCCAATTCCGCCCAGTCGAGCATACCGACATATAGTACGGCGTTTGTCCAGCTCAGGTCACCATGTTCGGCGCCCTTGTTGGGGTTAGCTATTTGCCAGTCGGCAACTTTCTTCATCGTTTCTTTTATTTCCGCTTTACGGAAAGGAATGTTTTGTGCTTGCACGGTGAGGGTAGACAGCAGCCTGCTACGACCCCGATTTTTGTTCTTAGATTCATTCGTTTATCGTTTAAAAAATTATGAAAGTTCGGTAGTTTTTTGGTTCCAATACCCGACAAAGTACAAATATACGCCAAATATCGGATATAATTGAGGGATTTATTGGAAATATATATCCACCATGGTGGATATATAGATTCAACATATTGGGCATATATGCCCAGCGTGGTGGATATATATGCCCAATAAACAGGAAGTTAATGGTACGTTATACCATTAAGAAAACGTTACTTGCTGAAGTCAATGTCCAACGGCTCGATATTGTTTTCCGAACCGGCATATCCCGGTGTCTGATTGATATGTCCCTGCACATTTGTCGAAATAGCATTCAATGCAATCGGCCACAATACATTGTGGGGAGCAATGGTATATTCATTTCCAATCGGCGTTTTCACCCCTTTGTTATAGAAATCCGTTACATCCATAATGTGGTCGTAGAAGAAGTTTTTCTCGGAGAAATTATCCATACGGTAGGTACGTCCCTTATCGTCCGCCTTGCCGGTTTTAGCATAGATAAATGCGATACGGGTCAACTCCGTCTTACGCGGTTCTTCGTAATACAGTTCGCGGGCACGTTCGTCCAGAATCGTACGGATAGTCATCTGGTCAGCATCAAGTTCATCGGCTCCCGCTCTGCGGCGTACCTTGTTCACGTCATCGGCAGCTTTCTGGAGGCTGGTTGCATCACCCTTCCAAATGTATGCCTCAGCACGTAACAGATACGTTTCGGCAATACGGAAAATATACCAGTCGGCCCAACCACCGCGCCACCATTTATCTTTCTGGTCGGCAACGTTGGTCTTATAATGCGGCCACCCCACCCAGTCACGAATGGTATCGTTTACCAGGATGTTTCCTTTATCGTCTTTAAAGCGAACCGGTTGTCCGTACCATTCCGTACCTTTGAGTTCAGGATTATTGTAGGTCAGGTCGGTCATTTCTATCCAGTTGCCCGGAGCATGACGAAGATCTGTGTCATCCAGTGTCCAGATCATGTGCGTATGATACCAGGTAGAACGTGCTGTACATACTCCACGACCATATTGCTCAAGATAGGGATTTTTCTTTGCATCGTTATCGGTAAATCCGTTTTTGCCGTCGGGAGTTTTAATCTCGCCGTCTTTTGCAAACCAGGGAAGCACCTGCCGTTTGATTTCCAGTCCGGCTGCCGAAGTACTTCTTTGTTTTCAGGCAAGGATTTATTCTCAGACTGATGCAAGTCCCAAATCACATTCTTGGTAGCGTCATTCTTGTCAACACCGAAACGCTCTGTCATTAGATAGTGCACTCCGTCATTAATGACGTTATTGGCTGATTCGATTGCATCGTCAAATTCGCCCAATGCAAGATTGATCTTTGTCAGTAAGTGATAAGCCGCAGCCTGAGTCACCATACCGATATAAACGTTGTTTTTCAGATAAGGAGCCGTACGGTCCAAATCGTTTTTCAGATACCGCAAGATTGCTTCACGCTTCGTTGAATAAAAATCATAACGTGGCCCAGTGATTTCTTCTGTGATGAACGGTATATCCCCATACTGATTCACCAGACGGTAATAACGATAAGCACGATGGAAACATGCCAATCCTTCAATTTCCTTACGTTGGTCTTCATTGTCAAACTCTGCCGTTTCCGAACGGGTCAGCAATGTATTGGCATCTTTAATACCTTTATACAGATAGGTCCAATAGTTATTAATCTGACTTGCATTTCCTGTCAGAGAAGCACTGGGAGTAATCTGTCGAACAAGATCCTGTGGAGAGTTTGCCGCGTCAGTACGTCCGTTGACACTTATATCCGAAAAGAAATATTCGGAAAGGATACAAGGGTCCATAGAGCCTCCTGTGGGATAAAAATCAAAGTAACGGACGTCACGGTTCAACATATCCGTTCCGGTCTTCAGGCCGTTGTAATCCGTAAAAGAAATCTCCGGCGTATAGAATGAAAGTGGCTTCGGGTCCAGCCAATCCGAACAACTACTTGCTAATACAGCTACTCCAATCATGCAGGCAATGCCTGTTTTCTTATTATTTAGTTTCATCAGTCTGTAGATATTATAAAGTCAAGTTAATACCAAAATAAATTACTCTCGGGGTATTTGCATCACTGTTTTCCGGGTCGTAACCGGGCCAACCGGAGATATAACCTGCATTCTTCATCGTAGCATTGACGTTCAGGTTCTGAATCCGCAGCGGCTCTATCAGCTTCTTCGGGAAAGTATATCCGATTGAGATATTATCAAAACGCAGGAAAGAAGCGTTCTTGTAAATGGCATACGAAACGCCTGCCGGCTTCTTGTTGGCCAGACGCGGATATTCATTGTTACGGTTTTCCGGCGTCCAGTAGTCACGTTTAATCTGGTTCGTCACGTTCAGCAAAGCATTGTCGTTGGTAAAACGTCCCAATGTCTTTTTATGTCCGATATAGGAGTACATATTGAACGAGATATTGAAGTTCTTGAACAACGTGAAATCATTACGCATACTCCAACGCAGACGCGGCATCGTAGTTCCCTGGAATTCCTTATCCGTATTGTCATATTTGTAGTTCATATCTTTATCCAGCAGATGAACGTCACCCGGCTGCTGACCGTATTTGGCAGCTTCTTCACGTTCTTCTTCCTGCCAGATTCCCACTACCTTGTAATCCCAGATTTCATCAATATCGTGTCCGATGAAACGCTTGTTCTTGATATCGTCCGCTTCACGCTGGCCGATAACGTTACCGTCCGCATCTTTCACATCTTCCATGATTCCGTACAGGTGAGTTATCTTGTTCTTGTTATAAGCCAGGCTGAAAGAAGTACGCCATGTAAGCTTATCCATTCTGATGTTGGTAGAGTTCAGTGAAAGCTCGACACCGGTATTCTGTACCTCACCGATATTAGACATCACGGAGCTGTAACCGATCAGGCTGGGCAACTCACGGCTGACAAGCAGGTCGGTCGTAATCTTCTTATATACATCTAGGTTCGCGCTCAGTCTGCCTTTCAGGAAAGTCAGGTCCGTACCGATATTCCATGAAGTCGTTGATTCCCATTTCAGGTTGGGGTTAGCCATAGTAGAAGCGTAGAAAGTGTTGGCGGTCACCAGACTGCCGGTTGCCGGATCCACATAAATGTATTTGCGCGGGGCCAACTGCATGAATGCAGCATAAGTACCTACGGCACGGTTACCGTTCTTACCCCATGAGAGACGCAGTTTACCATATTCGAACCAATCCGGACGGTGCAGGAATTTCTCTTCAGAGAACACCCAACCCAATGCGATAGCCGGAAAAGTGGCACGCGGGTTGGCAAGACCAAAAGCCGAATATCCGTCACGACGTACAGTGGCGGTAATCAGGTAACGCTGGTCGTATACATAGTGCAGACGTCCCATAAAGGCGTCTCCTGTACGGTAGACATCATCACTGGATACGTTAGGGCTGGTACCGAAACCGATACCTCCATAACCCAGTTCGTCGGTAGGCAGGAAGTTTTCATTCGTCATTTCATCATGCCAACGCTGGAACTTCTCCCAGTTGGCAAGAAAAGTAAAGTCAAAAGCGTGCTTGCCGAATGTCTTGTTCCACTTCAGCATATTATCCCATTGCCAATAGAAATCCTTCGTATGCGTACGTTCCACACGGCCGTTCTGCGAACCGGAGTCGGGAGAAGCGGCTGCCTTATGGAAAAGATAGTTTGTCCATTCAAAACGCGGAGAATAAGTAGTCTGGATAGAAAAGCCCAAAGGGAGGGTGATTTTCAGATAAAGAGCTGCATTCAAGTTCTCGATGTCATTGCGTTTATTCTGGAAAGCCGGAGCAAGCAACGGGTTGCTCTGGTTATTGTTACCGGTAGGGTATTGTTTCAAAGTCACTCCATCGTCTTCGTAAAGGCTTCCGAAAGGTGAAAGAGTAGTGTAATTGCCGGATGAACTACTGATATATCCCTCATCACGTGAAGTAAACTGTGCGTTCACACCGTAAGTAAGGAAGCTCTGTATCTTATTCTCCAGGTTGATACGTGCACGGATAGCACTGTATCCTCCGCCACGCACGTTACTCTCGTTTTTCAGGTAGTTGATAGATGAATAATAAGACATTTCGTCTTTCTTTCCTGCCACGCTGACCGTGTAATCCTGACGTAACGCTACATCCTGATAAATGACATCGCGCCAGTCTACAAGACGTCCGGCCAAATAGTTGTTGACCTCCGTATTGGTAAATTCGAGACGTGTCAGCCAGATACTTGTCGGGTCGCCTTTATCGTTTCCCATCCAGTTTGCCAAGTCCGCATTGGACATGTGTGCCGGATTGTCGAAATATCCGGTAGCTGCTTTTGAAGGATTTTTGCTAACTTCCACATCCCGGCGGAAATTGATGAAATCCTCTCCTTCGTATACTTCCGGCAAAGAGTTCACCATTGAAAGTCCCCATGTACCACTGAAATTGATAATCGGTTTCGTTGAACTTGTTCCTTTCTTGGTAGTAATCAGCACAACGCCATTGGCTGCCTTCGCACCATAAACGGCTGTGGAACTGGCGTCTTTCAATACGTCTATCTGCTCAATGTCGTTAGGATTGATGTCGGTCATCTGTCCCGAATAGATTACTCCGTCCAATACAATCAGAGGTTCAAGGGAAGATTTATCCGTACTCGTTGCACGTAGGTTGTTTTTACCACGCACCATCATGCTGGTGTTACCCTTCGTGTCGGTTTCGATACCTACCGAAAGTCCGGCCACACCCGTGCGGAGCATATCCTGAACAGTTTTCGGTTGTTCTTTTTCAAGGTCGCTGGCTTTCAAGGATGCCACGGCTCCGGTCAGGTCTTTCTTCTTCATTACACCGTAACCTACCACTACGACCTCCTCCAGTGTCTTGGAGTCTTCCTTCATTTTGATGATAGACTTCTGCCCGGCTTTCACCGTCTGAGTCGTATAACCGATATACGAGATCTGAAGCGAAGATCCGAAAGGCGCTTCCAGTTTGTAGTTACCGTCAATATCGGTAATCACACCGGTCGTTGTGCCGGCTACCAAAACATTAGCTCCGATAATGGGCTCTCCGTTCTCGTCTACAACTTTACCGATGATTGTAGTCGCCTTGCCCGTTTGTGCCGGAGTACTCTTTTTGGGGAACAAGGCAATCTGTGTGCTGGTCACTTCAAATGACAGGTCAATGCCTTTCAGCATTTCTCCTACCGCTTTGGATACAGAAACCTGTTTCACGTTCAGGCTGACTTCCTGTTTCACATTTACTTGTGTTGCGTCATAAAAGAAGGTATAGCCGCTGGTTTTCTCAATGCGTGCCATAGCTTCGGACAATGGAATTTTCGAGAAGCTTATCGTTATCATCTTCTCTTTTACTTGTGCAGAAAGTACAACGCTAAAAAATAATAGCGTTAAAAGTGCAAAATGCTTTTTTAAATTCATATTTTTGCGATATTAAAAGTTAACTGTAAGGAGGCTGCATTAAAATGGGTCAGATTTTAATGTTCACTCACTTTCTTCGGTTAATAAAAAACTTGATTTGGTAGGGGGGAAAGCCGGAAGCGGAACTTCCCCCTTATTTATTCTATATCTTCATTATATCATAGGCTCGCCTTTCTCTCTTACTTATTTGTCAAAAAAATCATTTTACCGATATTGAACTCGGATATTTGCATTATGTGTTACCACTTATTGTTTCTGCTTCGGTAAAATTGTCAACATATTCTCATCATTAAATTCATAGTTGATAGGATGAATGCGCGACATGATTCGCATGATTTCTTCCAACGGTTCGTGCCGCAAGGTGAATGTGTATCTGTACTGTTCCTGCAATTCCGGAGACAAATTTATCTTCACATTATACCATTTGGACAGAAGAGGGCAAATCTCATCCAACGGCCTGTTTTTAAATACAATCTGATTGCTTGCCCACGAGACAGCCAACTCGATATCTCCTTTTTCTATTTGAAGCCGTCCGTTACGCTTGTTGAAAGTACCGACTTCTCCCGGATGCAGAAAACGGGTTTCCGCTTTCGTCTCCAACGACACCGAACCTTCTTTCAGGCTGACAAATGTATTTTCCGAACCGGGAAAGGATTCTACATTGAATTTTGTACCGTGTACGGTGATTTTCATTCCTTCGGTTTCAACGACGAAAGGATGATCTTTATCGTGGGCCACATCAAAGTAAGCCTCTCCATTCAACCGGACATTTCTGTTTTTCGAATAATAATTCGTATTATAAGTAAGCGAAGTAGCCGAATGAATCCATACATTCGACCCGTCTGGCAGAGCTACTTCCGATTTACCTCCCCAATTGGAATAGGTTTGTTGCGCCATTTCCGGCTGACCGATCTTTATACCTATATATAAAGAAACGGAAAGGAAGACAGCCACAACTACGCAGGCAGCCGCAACATAGCGTTGAAAACGGGGGAAAGCCCACAAACGAACAGGTTGTTCCTTATCTTTGAGATTCACTTCAACTTTATCTTCAGACCTTTCCATATCTTCAGCTTGTCTCCGTTCAGCCTCCTCACACTCCTCCATACGCTGCATCAACTCTTTCCAGTAGAAATCTACGTCCGGCGTATAATTGATAACTTTAGCACGCACCTTTTCCCAAACTCCCCGAAGTTCTTCATACACCTTCCGGTTCTCATCGATAGACACCCACTCCTCCAAGTGCTTTTTATCAGCATCGGAGATGTCTTGTTTCAGGTCGGAAATGATTAACTCCCAAGGTATTTCTTTTTTCATGCTTCGCTGTCGTTTTTAACTGTTACCGATACTAAGACACAAAAAACGAATCATACCCTTATTCAGAAAAGCATTTTTTTAGTTTCTACTAAAAAAATATTCTTTAACTTTGCAACGTCTCACTAACCTAATTACAAACACTATGGACGATATGTTCCTTTTGCAATTGATAAAGAATGGTGATAAGCAGGCGTTCAAGTACGTCTTCGATACTTATTTCACTGTTCTTTGCCGCTTTATGTATTTGTATTTAGGAGATACACAAGAAGCGGAAGATATAGCAAGTGACATCTTTGCGTCCGTATGGGAAAACAGAAAAAAACTTGAAATCAGGCTTACTTTCAAAGCTTATCTTTTTCAGGCTGCCAAAAACAGGTGTCTGAACGCTATACGGGACAGAAAGGCTACTATCTCACTGGACGACATCAACGGACAGGACACTCCGCAAGTAAGCATCACCGATTCACTGGAAACAGAAGAACTGAATAATTTAATTCAGGAGGCTATCCTGTCACTTCCCGAAAAATGTCGTGAGGTATTTCTGCAAAGCCGCACGAAGAATCTGACAAACCAGGAAATCGCGGAGTCAATGGATATATCTGTCAAGACAGTAGAGGCACAAATCACAAAAGCGCTGAAACAAATCCGGAAGTTCTTGGGTACACAATATCAATATTTGTTCTAAGTTTCCCGGCAGATAAAAGATGGAATGATCCTACTTCTTTTCCGCCAGATAAACCCCTAATATGATGCAAGCCGCCCCCATTAACGTAATCCATGTGATTTGTTCGTGGAGAATGAGCACCGAAGCCACCATCGTCACCAACGGATTCAAATAGATATAATTGGAAGCCCGCATCGTTCCCAGCTGTTTCAAAACCACATTCCAAAGAATATAGCAGATCAAAGAAGCCAGGACTGCCAGGAACAAGAGATTGGACAATACGAGCGGTTGCAGAAGCACATCAAAATCCGGTTGCAGCGGATGAAGAAGAAAAGCGGGAAGAATAGTCAATACCCCATAGAAAAATATCTTACGGGTAATAAATACCGTGGGATAACGTCCCGTCATCCGCTTTATTACCAGGCTATAAAAAGCCCATGACAGAGCCGCAAGCAAAGTGAGCAAATCACCCACAGGAGAGAGCTTCAACACCACACTTCCGTTAAAGACGACCAGCCCTACGCCAATCAGGGCCAACAGCGAACCATAGATCAGCCCTTTCGTAGCCTTCTCACTCTTATAAAAGAGCAGGGAAAGAATCGTAGTCAGCAGAGGAGCCGTGCAAATGATGAAAGCAACATTGGAGGCTTGGGTAATCCCCAAAGCTGTATTTTCTGTGAAGAAATAAAGCGATCCGCCGAATACGCCTCCCGCCACCAACCAAAGCTCATCTTTCAAATTATCGGCAAACAAGTGTTTTGGAGAAATCGCCCAAATACCTATATAGGCTATCAAAAAGCGATAAAAGAAAATTTCCTGAGGAGTGAGTCCGTGATTAATCAATACTTTCGTTGCAATAAAGGTCAGCCCCCAGATAGCAACCGTCAGTATGGCAATCAGATGATAGTATCCGTGCGTCAGTTTCATACTTATACTTTTAATAATGCCGCAAAGATACAGGGAATCACGAAAATATATACCGACTCTTATGAATATATTTCAGACAGAATCTCGACTAAACAAAACTATAAATAGTCGCTTCCTGCCGAAGCACCCGGTCACTGTCAAATAAAATACCAATAAACGCAAAGGGTTCATTGTATAAACAAATCTTACCAAATAAGGAAAAAACTAAAAATCGGCAAATCCTCACGATATTTCTTCTTTACACTTTATCACCGATATTGCATAAACCCGCTTCGAGTTTTTAATAAATAATGAAATAGTTTATTATAAACGGTTCCCAAGTTTATTAAAAACTATTTTTAGGCACTTTCAGTTACTCAAATCGAATTATTGCAACAAAAATGGGCAAGAACCTTCACAGTTTCTTGCCC
>OLXJ01000879.1_pt1 | contig 13351 bp, 5 predicted proteins | sample 1644591 | NCBI WGS metagenome assembly OLXJ01 (sample SAMEA103958150, study PRJEB25191) | human gut metagenome | biome: human-associated habitat [ENVO:00009003]; feature: intestine environment [ENVO:2100002]; material: feces | place: Germany | collected 2013/2015 | reverse complement strand
GCTGCACCATAGCAGTCATCATCGGAGCATAGATCTGATAGTTGAATAGATTCGACTCTCCCTGATACCATAGAAATCCGCGTGCCGTATAGTTTTTTACAGGTAGTAACATGATATTATACAGACATTGCAGCCGGCTGTTCGTATCTAACTTTGGATTTTTGGCGGCTTCTATATTTGCGCCTTCCACGGAGGCGAGCGTTTCTTCTGTCATCCATGCCTCGATTCGTGAACCTCCCCAGCTGTTGATGACCAGTCCTACGGGGAGATGAAGCGTTTCCGTCAGTTGTCGGGCAAAGAAGTAACCTGCGGCACTGCAATCCATAGTGGTTTCGGGCGAAGAAACTTCCCATTTCGCTCCTTCAAAGTCTGTCCGTTCTTTCACTCCTTTGGTTCGGGGGACAGTGATAAAACGGATACGGTCGCGATAGTTGCCTGCGTTCAGAAGAGTTTCCAGCGAATGGTCAATGGGCTGTCCCATGTTTCCTTTCATGGTCATTTCCATGTTAGACTGACCGGAGCATATCCATACCTCTCCTATTAATATATCCGATAGCGTGACCCGGATCCCGTCACTGATGGTAATAGAATAAGGAGTAAAACTCCCGGCAGGAGTATCCACTTTGACCAGCCAGGCTCCCTCATCGTCTGTCGATACCTTATAAGTACGGTTATTCCAAGAGGTGGTGACAGTCACCTTTTTGCCGTCTGCCCATCCCCACAGCTTAACGGAACTGTTTTGTTGAAGTACCATATGATCTCCCATCATGGCAGGGAGCTTCACTTTGCCTTGTGCAAGCGAGAAAAATAGAAGTGAGATTGTAAAAATCAGAAAATGTTTTTTCATACTATTGTTTTATTAATTAGGATTTGACAAATACTTCACTTAGGTATAGGGCAAAATTACAACCTAATTTGAATATGGAATAATACTATTTAGTCATTCTCTGACAGATTTTGGTCGATTTACTCTAACTTCGCTTTCTCCTTTTGTTTTTTGATAAATATTGTCTTCAGATTATGATGATATTATATTTTACTTGTTTTTTCTTTGTATTGAGTCGGTGTCTCCCCTGTGTACTGCTTGAAAGCAGTGCTGAAATAACTGGGAGATGTAAATCCGACCTCTTCTGAAATTTCCGTAAATGTCATTTCGGTATTGGCAATTAACGTAAGTGCTTTTTCTATTCGGAATTTATTGATGTAATCATTTGCTCCTATCCCGGTAAGTGCTTTCAGTTTAGTGTAAAGCGAAGTACGGCTTAAACCTATTTCCTTGCAAATGAACTGAATGTCCAGATTGGTATTACTCAGATTCTCCTGGATTGTTTTGTTCACTTTAAGTAAGAAGCTCTCGTCTACCTGACTGAAAGTGGTCTCTTTCGGGACAGGTATTATGCCCGTATGCAAATACCTTTTCTTAATGTATTCCCTGTTTTTCAGACGGTTACTGATTATCTCCATCAGCATTTCTACTTCAAAAGGTTTTGTCAGGTAGGCATCTGCTCCATTCTTATAACCGCTGATGAGACTTTGTTTATCATCTCGTGCCGTGAGCAAGATAATGGGAATATGGCTGATCGTAATATCTTCTTTGATGTTTATGCACAGCTCGTATCCGTTCATCCGCGGCATCATCACATCGCTGACAATGATATCCGGAATGTGACTTTTGATAAGCTGGAGAGCCTCCACCCCATCAGCGGCAATGATTACCCGTTTGAAAGACTCTTCCAGTGTCTTTTTTAGAAAGTCTGTCATATCCGGATTGTCATCCACCACCAGGATGGTGTATGGAGTTGTATCGAAAGTTTCTTTATCGGTTGCCTGCTTCAGATTATCACTAAGTATCAGTTCGTTCAGATACGCTTTCGGCTGGCAGATAATCTCTTCTGATTCTTGCTTCAACGGTAGCTCGAAAAAGAAGATAGCCCCCGCTTCGGGGTTATCTTGTGCACCGATAGAGCCGCCATGCTGTTCGACCAGAATTTTTGAGTAAGACAATCCGATTCCGGTTCCACTTTGTTCTCCTGTTCCCTGATAGAAGCGGGTAAAGAGTTTATGTGTATCTACCTGTTTCAATCCGCATCCCTGATCGATGATGGAGATACGTACTCTTCCTGTTTCGGGAAGCAATTCCGAGGCAATGGTTATTTCCGTATCCTGAGGACTATGTTTGAGCGCATTGATCAGCAGATTGCTTAAGATGATTTCGCATTTGTCCTTATCGAAACTTACTGTTTCAATCTGCGGATCGAGCTGGTAACGGATGCGTACGTTCTTTGCTTCTCCTTCACTGATGAAATCTTGTGATACGTGCTCAATCCAGTGGTTGAGGGGATGCGGTTGAATAAGCAGTTTGCTCTCACCGACCTCCATTTTGCGTACGTCGAGCACCATGTTTATCAGGTTCTTCATTCGTTGGGCCTGACGATAAATAGCTTTTAGCGGCAGATATTGGGGATCTTCGGAAGACAAAGATTTCAGTATCCGGTTGAGCGGCGCATGAATAAGTGTCAACGGAGTGCGGAGTTCATGGCTGATATTGATAAGGAAACGTACTTTTTCTTCATACGTTTGTTTCTCGTGTTCCTTCATTGCCCATTTCAATTTCTCTTCGTTGCGCTTCACCGTTCTTCGGAAAGTTTCGATGATTGCTATAGAAACGAGTACGGCACAAGTCAGGCTAAACCACCATGTCCGGTACCAGGGCGGAAGTACGGTTAGTTCCAGTACTTGTTGGTCGGGAATCCAGCTACCGTCTTTTGCAGTGCACGAAGCCATGATTCTATAACTTCCCGGAAGCAGTGATCGGATCACCAGTTCCGGATTGTATGATTCGGTATATTCGTTGTTCAATCCTTCTATCTGATACCTGTAAATCTTTTGCCGGAAGATGTCTTCTTCCCTCGACATGATGCGGATGGATATATTGCTGTTCCAGGGTACCGAGATTTTTGCCGGATGGTTGTACCATTCATGATTCGCCGATTCGCCATTGATGGTAATATCCAGCAATTGAAGTTCCGGCATTTCCGATGTGTTCAGAAGAAGTTGCCCGTCGATGCGCAGCATACCCTTCACACCGCCTATGTAGGCATCCCCTTGTTCGTTCACCAACCGTGCATTGGGGAGATATTCGTTTTGTATGGCTCCGTTCGATTCTCCGAAAAGTACAAACTTCTGTTCTTTGATGAAGTAGGCGAAAAGCATATTGTCAACGCCTATCCATACTTTGCCTTTCTGGTCGCACAGTACCATATTAATTTCGGTGAACAGATTGGTAGGGACAAGAGTCCGGCTTTTTAAGACAGGGTCGTAGTGGATAAGTCCGAAATTGCTTCCGATCCAGAAATGTCCCTGTTCATCATGGGATACGGAACTGATCACTGTATCCGTGTAGCATTCGAAAACGGTTTTCAGCCGGGAGGTCTGGTCGTCCAGTTCATAGATATGTTTGATATCATTGATATAGGTCAGGTTCTCTTGATGATCGAACGGGACAAGGGTACCCACAATATCTTTCCCTTCCTCTTCGGTGATGGTGCTGAATTTCTTCTCTTTGAGGTGATACTGGTAGATGTGGTCTCCCAGGAATAACACGGTGTTGGGCGTATTTTGATATAAGTTGACGGACTTTCCACGGTTGCAGAGCCGTGTAGTCGTTTCTTTGTCGATGATGGTGAAAGGTTGCTTCTCTCCTGTGGCGGGGTTGAAGACAAAGACTCCTTTGGAGAAAAGCGAGATCAGTAGTTTTCCGGGTGTAAAGCCACTGATGAATGCCACCTTATCTCCCCAAGTAGACGAATAATGGGTAAACTTTTCGGTGTGCGGGCTGAAAAGGTTGATGCCTCCCCCATCGGTGCCAATCCAGATGCTATCCGGCGATTGCCGGTAAAGGCTCCGTACAGTGCCGTTGCTCAATCCGCGGTCGTTGCCCGGCACTACGTCCGTATAGGTTTTCATTGATACTTCCCGGATGCTGATCAATCCGTTGCAGGTGCTTCCTGCCCATACATTGTTGTTGTAATCGTTGTGAAGGCAGAGAATGGAGTTGGCAGGCAGAGAATAGTTCTCACGGCCCGGAATATACTCCAGTTGGGAGATTTCTCCGGTTTCGGGATGGAGGATATTGATGCCTCCCCCGTCTGTTCCTATCCACAGTTGTTCTTCTCTTTCGGCGAGGCTCAATACGATGTCGTTGCTGAGTGAGGAGTTATGGGTAGTGTACGAAGCCGATAGTTTGCCGTCGCGTGAGTAGCAGCGCAGTCCACCGCTGTAGGGGGCAATCCAGATTCTATTTTTAGAATCGGTTATCATACTTGTGATTTCCGGTCCGCAGTCAAAGGGCGGGCGTCTGTGCTCTCCGGTTTGCAGGTCCACGAGATATAAGCCGGTCCATCGGCTGCAACAGAGCAGCGTCTTTGAGTCCCATACACTGAGAGCGGTGATTTTAAAAGAGTTGGCATTGAAATATTGAAGGAGTCTCAGCGAAGAGTCCTTATAGCTGTACTTATAGATTCTGTCTTTGCCACCGAACAGGATTCCATCCGGAACGAGGCAGAAGGAATAGGCAGTAATGTAATTCCCTTCTTCGTCCGTAGGGAAAGTGAAGTTGTTGCTCTGTTGCTGATAGCGTGCAATTCCTTTTTCGGTCAGTATCCAGATGTTATGTTGTTTGTCTTCCGCTATTTGGTAGATCAGGTTGTGAAGAAGCGAGTGCGGATCATTTGCCTGGTGTTTGTATCTCTTCAGCTGATGTCCGTCGAACTTTCCCAGTCCTGCTTTGGTGCCTATCCAGATGAAACCCTGTTCGTCTCTGAGGATGCAGCGTACATTGGACGGCAGTCCTTCTTTGAGGGAGATTTGCTTATAGTAGTAATGTTCTGCGCGGAGAGGGAGGGTAGTTATCAATAGTATAATAGCTATAATCCCTGGTAAAGTAAGCAATCTTGTTTTCATGTAAAAGTAGGTTAGCGGATCGTCTGAGATTGGCACATTGATCCTTGGTTTGGTTTACCAAAGATAATACTTTCATCATATATTCAGCCGGTTTTTGCTGAATATATGATGAAATAGGTGCCGTTTACAGCAGTTTTAACAGACTTCCTACTAAAGTGATTTCATATTTCTTCCCTTTCACGGTGCTGAATGAGAGAGTTTTATCTCCGTATCTTACATTGCAGGGAGTTCCTGACCCGGAAAGAATGGTTGCTTTGTCCAGTTGCCCTTCTTTCCATGAAATGGAAATTTCGAAATTGCCTTTGGCACAGATGCCGGTTATCGAACCGTTCTTCCAGGCATCCGGCAAGGCTGGCAACAATTGGATAAATCCCATGTGGCTTTGCAACAGCATTTCGGTTATTCCTGCCGTACCTCCAAAGTTTCCGTCAATCTGGAAAGGCGCGTGGGTATCCCATAAATTGTCCAGTGTTCCGTTTTTCAACAGATTGCCGTATAACTTATAAGCATGGTTTCCGTCCTGAAGGCGTGCCCACTGGTTAAGTTTCCATCCCATGCTCCATCCGGTGGCTCCGTCTCCGCGGTGTTCCAATACCACTTTTGCGGCTTCTGCAAGTTTGGGAGTCGTGATGGGCGAAATGGTATGTCCCGGGTGCAATCCGAAGAGATGGTTCACATGGCGGTGTTCGTCTTCAGGGTCGTCTATGTCGGTCGACCATTCCATTAACTGCCCGTAACGTCCGATGCGGTAGGGAACTAATTTATCCAGTACCTTTTCCCATTGTTTGCGTTCTTTGGAGTCGATCCCCAGTTCTTTGCTGGCTTGGATAGCGTCCAATAGTATTTCACGCACTACGGCATGTGCAAAGGTTACTCCCTCGTCTATCGGTCCGTGTTCGGGAGAGGTGGAAGGAGCAGCGGTATAAGTGCCGTCGGGTTTATGCCATAAATGGTCCACTGCAAATTGTGCACTGCTTTTGATAAGGTCATACCCGATCTCTTTCAGGAATTTCTTATCGCGGGTATAGTCATAATATTCCCAGATGTGTGTGGCAAGCCACGGGCCTGCGGTGGGATTCAGGTTCCATGACATCATATTGCTGGATAAAGGCGCTGTAAATCCGAAGATATTGGCAGAGATGGATGCCGTCCATCCGCGTGCGTTGAAGTAGGCTTGTGCCGTTTGTTCACCGGGTTTCACCAGGCTGCGTATAAAGTCTATCAAAGGCCATGTGCATTCCGAAAGGTTGGCGGAGCAGGCAGGCCAGTAGTTCATCTGGATATTAATGTTATTGTGATAATCCACTCTCCAGGGACCGTCCAGATTGTTGTGCCACATACCTTGCAGATTGGCGGGCATATTGCCGGGGCGCGAACTGGCTATCAGCAGGTAACGCCCGAATTGATAGTACAACTGTTCCAGTTGATAATCCGGGGTTCCTTTTTTATAATTAGCCAGACGTTGGTAGGTGGGGAGGTTGGGAGTGCTTATATCCGGATTGAGTTGCAGCCGTACCCGGTTGAATAGCGCCGTATAGTCGGCTTCATGATTACGGTACAGTTCATCATATCCTTTTTGTACGGCTTGGTCCATCATGATTCGGGTGGTTTGTTCCGGATCGTTGCCTACATACGTTTTCGGGTCTTTGAAATCGGGATTGAAGTTCATTTTATAATCGGTGTCCGCTGTGAGCAGAAATACCACTTCGTCAGCGCCTTTTACGATAAGGCGGTCGTTTTCAGCTTCCAGAGTTCCTCCTTTGTGGATAGCTTTGATTCGGAAGGCAAACTTCATACCGTTGTTATCGAGTACTCCGGTATATACCAGTCCGTCTTTTCCGTCTGCCCTGAGGTTACTTTTTGCTTCGCTGTTGGGGCAATAGCTCAATATAAGGTTCTGTTTTCCGGATTGGTTGGCGGTGAATTTCATTACCATGACGCTGTCCGGATAGGAAATGAAATATTTCCGTTGATATTGCACTCCATCTTTATCGAACTGCACCACAACCATGGCAGAATCTAATGACAAGATACGGCGATAGTTACTCATTCTGAGTTCATTGAGTCCGGTTTCCACATAAAGTTCTCCCATCGTGGTGAACGAACCGAAACGGAATGGAGTTTCATCTTTCTCTTCGTAAGCTGCTAAACCGTTGAAGTTGTTCCGGGTGAGTTGGGCGGCTTTTTCTTTGTCTTCATCCAGAAATGCCTGGCGGATTTCTTTTAATACTCCTGCCGATTGTTTGTTTACGTCCCAGTAATATTCCGCTCCTTTCGAAGTATTCGGTCCTCCTTTCCAGAGAGTTTTCTCATTGAGAGTGATGCGTTCGGCAGCCACCGACCCTAAGATGTTCGCTCCCAGACTACCGTTTCCGATAGGAAGTGAACGACTTTCCCACGTTTTGTCAGGATTGGCTCCTGAACCGGAAGCACGTAGCCAGATAGCTTGCCCGTCGAGATTGTTGGGAGTATCGAACCAGACAGAGAGTCCTTTGGTATAATCAACAGTTCCTATTGATGATGCGGAAAGGGAGAAAAGTGTGCAGATAAAAAAAGAATAAAGTTTCTTCATAATAAATTAATTTAAAGGAGTACGTGCAAAAGTACTCCTTTTCTTCCTTATCCATGTTCTGACTCTTTTTCAATTTTGTTCAATAGGCTTTCAAAAATCGATAAAAATGCCTTGTTAGCTCCTTCTTGACTCGGAAATGAATAAAATTGTGTAGTAAATGAGTAGTTGACCATTAGCAGGTTAGTACAGACACTTCGATTCTCACCGAAATGAGAAAAAATTCTCACTGCAATGAGAAAATATTCTCATAGGCATGAGTATTTTTTCTCACTGTGGTGAGAATTTTTTCTCATCACGATGAGAATACTTTGAGAATATAGTAACCTGTATTGTGCTGTCTATTAACTTGATAATGATTGATAACGTTCTGTCTTATGCCTGCAATTGATTGGCTGCAAAACGTCCTGTTTCTAAAAAATGCGGGTTTTTGCCTAAAAAACAGTTTGTTTGTCACTGCACGGGAAGTGAATCACCATCTATTGGCATTTGTTTTTGATCACTTCTCTATCAATAATGATCATTTAGCGGATTGCACAGGGTTCTTTTGATCATTATTGAATTTTAATTGATGATTTTTGAATGTTTCCTTTTATGCTGTGGTTGTATTTTTGTCGAAGATTGAAACTTATTGTTAGCTAGTGAAAGTATGAATCTTTATTATTAAATGTAGTATTATGAAAAAAAGGAAACAGATGAAAAAACAAAGTTGTTTTGTTAGTCTTCTGATGCTCCTCCTATTATTCCCTTTAGGAGCGTTTGCACAGCAACAAATGATTAAAGGACAAGTGGTGGATGATAGTGGTGAATCTATTATCTGAGCCACAATCATGGTGAAAGGGGCCAAAGAAGGGACTTTGACCGATTTTGACGGAAATTTCTCTCTGAAAGGTAAAGTCGGCACGACATTGTCCATTTCTTATGTAGGTTATTCTCCTCTTGAAGTGAAAGTGAAGAAACTTGAAGGTAACCGTTTCGTATTAAGAGAAGATGCAAAGGTGCTCGATGAGGTAGTGGTTGTAGGTATGGACAAGCAGAAGCGCAGCACTATTACGGCTGCCGTTGCTACGGTAAGTTCGGAAGCAATCGCCAGTCGTCCGGTAACGGACTTGACCAGTGCCCTTCAGGGTAATGTCGCAGGCTTGAATTTTTCAACAGATGCAGTCGCTGATGGTGTCGGCGGTGAAATGGGTGCTGAAATCAAGTTCAATATTCGTGGTACGGGTTCTATTAATAAAGGAGAACCTTATGTGCTGATCGACGGAGTTGAGCAGAGCCTTCAGAATGTGAATCCTAACGATATTGAAACGATCAGTATATTGAAAGATGCTTCTGCAGCTGCTGTTTATGGTGCCCGTGCTGCCTATGGTGTGATTATTGTTACTACCAAAAGCGGTGGAAAGGATAAAACACGTGTCTCTTACAATGGAACAGTCGGCTTCAGTTCACCTATCAATATGCCCAAAATGATGAACTCTCTGGAGTTTGCTCATTATATAAACGAACGCAATGATAATGATGGCAAGAAACACGAGATTTCTGACGCACTCATAGAAAAGATGGAAGGGTTTATGAAGAATCCTTATTCCACGGAATTTCCGGGTATCGAACCTAATCAGAATAAGACCAACTGGGCATCATCAAAGGATGCGGTATATGCCAATACCGACTGGTTTGATTATTATTTTAAGGATGCTTCCATTCGTCATTCCCACAATCTGAGTATATCCGGCGGTTCTGATAAGGTCAGCTATTATGTAGGTTTAGGCTATATTTATCAGGAAGGTCTGATGGATAAGGTAGATGATAACCTGAGTAAATACAATGTGAATACGAAATTTCAGATTAATGCTAATAAATGGTTGAAGTTCAACTTCAACAACAACCTGACATTGAATATTCTGAAGCGTCCGATGGCGAACCAAACCATCTTTTATGGAACCATTGGTCAGACTATACCGAATGCTCCGACTCATTATCCCATTGAGTCGAAATATAATGATGCTTCAGAGTTCCGTTATCTGAAAGAATCACATTATGTAGAAAACCGTATTTCCGATGCTATGTCTTTCTCCGCTACCATCACTCCGCTCCAAGGATGGGATATTGTAGGAGAAATGAAAGTCCGTTTCGATGTGGAAGATAATAGCTTCAAACGTGGTTATCCTACTTACGAAAAACCCGACGGAGAGTTATCGATAGATAAGTCGACCAAGCAGGGATACGTATATCCGGGTATGAACTGGAAAAATTCCCGCTGGGGATCTTACACCCGTGGGAATGCCTTCGACTATTATCTTTCTCCGAATATACTCTCTTCTTATATTTTTGGCTGGGGCGACCATACCTTTAGGGCAATGGCAGGTTTTCAGATGGAACTGCAGGAAAACTCTGACGGTTATACTTATAAAGACGGTCTGCTGACCAGTGACATTTTCTCGTTTGCCAATGCCAATGGTAACCTTTCCGGCAATGAAGACCGCACTCACTGGGCCACGATGGGTATGTATGCCAAGTTGAACTGGAACTATCAGGAGGTATATTTCCTGGAATTTAGCGGACGCTATGACGGTTCTTCCCGTTTTGCTCCGGGACATCGTTGGGGATTCTTCCCTTCTTTCTCCGCCGGTTATGATATGGCACGTACCGATTATTTCAAGGGATGGAACCTTCCGTTCTCCCAGTTGAAGCTACGTGTGTCTTATGGACGTCTGGGTAATCAGAATGGTGCCGGATTGTATGACTATCTTGGATTTATGAATCTGGTTCCTGATTCTCCCGACTCTTGGTTACTGCCGGGAGTAAGTGATACTCCGTCCAAAGGAGTACTTGCCAGAACACCTAAAATGATCAGTCCTTATATCACATGGGAGAAAGTGGATAATGCCAATCTTGGTATTGACCTGATGCTGTTCAGAAACCGACTTTCTGTAACTGCCGATATTTATCAGCGTACAACCCGCGATATGATCGGTCCGGCTGAGGCAATACCTTCTATCAGCGGTATTAATACTGAAGACCGTTCGAAAATAAATAATGCAACTTTGCGCAATCGTGGCTGGGAATTATCGGTCAACTGGCAGGATAGACTGAAATGTGGCTTTAGCTACGGTATCGGGTTCAATATTTCCGATTATAAGGCTGTAGTTACGAAATATAATAATCCCGAAGGCCTGCTTTACAATAATCATACCGGTCTGGCACGTAACAAAGGTTACTATGAGGGAATGGATATCGGCGAAATCTGGGGATTCCAGGCCGATGACCTCTTCCGAACCAACCGTGAAGTGGATGAATACCTCAAAACGGTAGACCTTAGTTTCTTTAAGCCGGGTGATAAGTGGCAACGAGGCGATGTGAAATATATAGATTCAAATCACGACGGAAAAGTCGATTCGGGCAAGGGTACACTGGCAGATCACGGTGACCTGAAAGTGATCGGTAATGCTACTCCCAAATATTCTTTTGGATTCAACCTGAATGCAGGCTATAAAGGATTTGAAGTATCTGCTCTTTTCCAAGGGGTGGCCAAACGGCAATTCCCCATCTCCGGTGCAGCTTATTTCTTTGGTGGAAATAGCTATTTCAAGGAACATCTGGACCATTTCAATGCTCAGAATCCTGAAGGATATTTACCACGTCTGACGGATGATAAACAGACTCTGGCAGCCAATACAGGCTACAATACCACCCGTTACTTGCTGAATGCAGCTTATATGCGCCTAAAGAATCTGACGGTGTCTTATTCGTTCAAGCCTCAGCTGGTGCAACATATCGGACTGAGTAATTTGAGAGTATACGTCACTTGTGATAACCTGTTTACTGTTTCTAAATTGCCGAAACAGTTTGATCCGGAAACACTGAATCAGGTGAACGGATGGGTAGGCGGCAGTAATGACACTGCCCCGGCACTTACTTCACCATTGAATGCCAATGGTAACGGACGTGTATATCCTATGAACCGGAACTTTGTATTTGGAATTGATGTCACATTTTAATTAGAGAGGAACTATTATGAAAAAGAAGATAATTATTCTAACTGCTTTTATGGGACTGATGCTGTCTGCTTGTTCCGACTTTCTGGACCGGAAACCATTGACGCAGCCAGATAACACTACCTTCCTGTCAGGACGGGAACAGGTAGAGAACTATATCAATGCTTTATACCCGGCATTGCCCGCTCCGGCACAGTATGGAATGGGTGTCAGGGGAGAAGAGGTGAACAGCGACAATATTCTGGCGGAAAAGTATGATATGCGCCTGAATGGTGAAAATAATTTGTTCAGCGGCTCGTCCGACTGGAAGAAGGGGTATGAGAACCTGCGTGATGTCAACTATTTCTTCTACTATTATTGTGTTCCTGAAATAGAGGAAACAGCCGAGATACAATCTTTGCGAGGAGAAGCTTATTTCTTACGGGCTTACTGGCACTTTTATTTGCTAACCCGCTTTGGGGATATACCTATTATGGATGATTTTTGGGATGGGAATGCCACAGTTGCCGGTTTACAAATTCCGGCTACTAAGCGTTCGGATGTGGCACGGTTCATTCTGAGCGATCTGAAGGCTGCTATAGGCGAGCTTCCCGAAACTCGGGCAAGTCTGTTTTCCCGTAGTAAATATCAAGGATTGCGTATTAACAAGGAGGCGGCTATTATTCTCGCTATGCGGGTAGCGCTTTACGAAGGTTCATGGGAAAAATATCACAAAGGAACAGAGTTCGCCAAAGAGGATAATTCCGCAGAATTTTATCAGGAAGTATTGAACTGGGGTGATCAGCAACTTTTCCCTGCCGGTCTGACCTTGAATACAAAGGATTCTGATAAGGAAGCTATCAGTGCGGAAGACGCTTTTGCACATTTGTTTAATAAGAAAGATCTCTCTGGGATTCAAGAGGCTGTTTTCTGGAAAAAGTACTCTTTGAATGATGGTATCTTCAATGCTTTGGGAGGCTTACTTTCCAGTGGTGTGGTCAATACCGACGGCCCGGCAGGATTATCAAAATCTTTGGTTGATAATTATTTGTATACCGATGGTACTTTTATTGATCCTGCTGAACTGAAATTTAAGGATTTCAATCAAATGTTTAAAGATCGGGATGCGCGGCTTCTTGCTACAGTGATGCATACAGGCTGTAAATATCGCTCGAATGCAGGAGCTACTGCTTCTAAGCCAATGAACGTCAGAGCTTATGATCCTACAGGTACTAAGGAAGAAATAAAACTGAAGAATGATGATATCGTATCTCCGAGTTTGAATGGCAACGGGAACAGTAAAAACGTTACAGGATTTCATATTCGGATGGGCATCGATACAACTTATGTAGACGGTAACAGTGAAACAGCCATTATTATGTTCCGCTATGCGGAAGGATTGCTCTGCTATGCGGAAGCAGCAGCAGAACTCAATAAATATGATGATAATGTAGCCGCAAAAACGATAAAAGCGTTGCGTGAAAGAGCAGGTGTGAAATATATTACTCCGACAACCGATCCCAATTTCCCATTTACGGGAATTAGTCCTGTTATTCAGGAGATTCGCCGTGAGCGGCGTTCGGAACTGGCTCTTCAAGGGTTCCGTCTGGATGATTTGATGCGTTGGGCAGGTGCCGGAACTCTGAAAGGAATAGATGGCCGCGGCAGAGGTGCCTATCTGGGTAAAGAGGGGATTCTGTACCGGAGTTTTTCACCCGAGGGACAAGAGTCACTAAAGCTCGTATTGAAGGATAATGAGGGTTGGATGGACCCATTGCAGCAATACTTGCCTAATGGATACCTTTTCGATCTGAAACGGGACTATTTATTGCCGATTCCACAGGAT
>OLXJ01000875.1_pt1 | contig 13428 bp, 10 predicted proteins | sample 1644591 | NCBI WGS metagenome assembly OLXJ01 (sample SAMEA103958150, study PRJEB25191) | human gut metagenome | biome: human-associated habitat [ENVO:00009003]; feature: intestine environment [ENVO:2100002]; material: feces | place: Germany | collected 2013/2015 | reverse complement strand
TTAAACCACATGTTCCTCCGCTTGTGCGGGCCCCCGTCAATTCCTTTGAGTTTCATTCTTGCGAACGTACTCCCCAGGTGGATAACTTATCGCTTTCGCTTAGTCACCGACTGTGTATCGCCGACAACGAGTTATCATCGTTTACTGCGTGGACTACCAGGGTATCTAATCCTGTTTGCTCCCCACGCTTTCGTGCCTCAACGTCAGATATAGTTTGGTAAGCTGCCTTCGCAATCGGTGTTCTGTATGATCTCTAAGCATTTCACCGCTACACCATACATTCCGCCTACCGCAACTACTCTCTAGCTCAACAGTATTAGAGGCACGTTCAGGGTTGAGCCCCGAAATTTCACCTCTAACTTATCAAACCGCCTACGCACCCTTTAAACCCAATAAATCCGGATAACGCTTGAATCCTCCGTATTACCGCGGCTGCTGGCACGGAGTTAGCCGATCCTTATTCGTACGATACTTTCAGACAGATACACGTATCTGCGTTTACCCTCGTACAAAAGCAGTTTACAACTCATAGAGCCGTCATCCTGCACGCGGCATGGCTGGTTCAGACTTGCGTCCATTGACCAATATTCCTCACTGCTGCCTCCCGTAGGAGTCTGGTCCGTGTCTCAGTACCAGTGTGGGGGGTTAACCTCTCAGTCCCCCTATGTATCGTCGCCTTGGTGAGCCGTTACCCCACCAACTAGCTAATACAACGCATGCCCATCTCTAACCATCGGAATTTTCAACCATAAAAGATGCCTTCTATGATATTATGGGGTATTAGTACCAATTTCTCAGTGTTATCCCCCTGTTAAAGGTAGGTTGCATACGCGTTACGCACCCGTGCGCCGGTCGCCACCATAGATATTGCTATCCATTATGCTGCCCCTCGACTTGCATGTGTTAAGCCTGCCGCTAGCGTTCATCCTGAGCCAGGATCAAACTCTCCATTGTATAAAGAATAATGTTTTGTTAGAGTCCTGACTACTTAATTTCCTTAAAGGAATTTGACAGATAAATACTACATTTCTTTTTCTCTCAATATTACCAGTAATTCAAAGAACCAATCTCAAAAAGAGCCGTGATTTTCCATCACGTTTCGGACTGCAAAGATATGTAATCTTTTTCAATCCACCAAATCTTTTCTCAAGAACTTTTGCATTTTCCTTTTTTGCTCCGTCATCCGAAAACCGGATTAAACTTCTATTCGAGCAACTGTTTTTCTCAAATGCGGATGCAAAGGTAGGGATTATTTTGGAATCTGCAAATGTTTTAATGATTTTTATATCGAAAAATGTAATTTTTCTCCATTTACATCCAGATACCTACTTATAATAGATATAATTATATCCGCTTGTGTCCCTCATTGAAAGTATAACGGACAAATTCCCTCCGAAGAAAAATTTAGGGAGAGTCGAATTACACACATAGCCGCATGCGGCGAATAAGCAACCGTCGGATACCGATACATTGAAATATTTTCGATTTCAACGATAACCCACAACCCACAGGCCGTTATTCGGTTCTACCTCAATCTTCAAGAAGGGAGCATCGAGGAAAGGTCGAAGCATACATCGCAGTCGGCCCAGCACAGAGCCGGTTGCATTTTGAATATATAATCAAAAAAAACGGAGCGACCATACAGTCGCTCCGCCATTTTTCAATCAACGAGAGGCTTACAGCCAACCGCCGTTCGAAGCCGCCTTCGCACGGCAAATGATCGCAACCTCGCGGCTCATCGACGTTCCACCGACAGAGCTCTTAACCGTCACAAGACCGGCGCTCTGCTTTGAGCAAGTAATCGTAGCATTGTTACCCTCGACAGTGAACGTAAGCCCCAACTTATCTTTCACCGCATCGCTCACCTCCAGCATACAAGAAAGTGCAGTAACATCCCCGTAATATTTCGACAGCGAAATCGTCGTCGGCTTGTCCTGCTCGACCGTGATCGCCGGAGTACCCCGTACAGCCATCAGCATCTTGTAGGCGTCGATCATACCCGAACCCATTTTCCCCTTATACTCGACTAGGTTCATCGTACCGTTGTTATGTTTCTTGACACCGGTCAGATACGGATCCAAATCGTTCACCGAAGCCAGTACCATATCACGGAACTCATCCGGTTCGAACGTCTTACCCAACTGTTTGGCATACGAAAGACCCAAGGCCGCGACACCGGAAACATGCGGGCAGGACATCGACGTGCCGGACATGTAGGCATACATACCATCCAATTTCAGAACCGTCGAAAGAACCTGACCGGCATCACTGAGATTTTTGTGATAATACAGATCACCGCCCGGCGCAGCAATATCTGCCGGCATCCCGTAATTCGTAAAGACCGAAGGCGTAAAATCCGTACTGAGCGAAGTCACACAAACCACCGAAGGATATGCCGCAGGATAACCACAGGCTCCTGCTTCATTACCAGCCGCAAAAATGATAATACCGCCGTTGAGCGGACTACCCGGACGTTTCGTATTAATAAAATGGGCGAACGCATTGGCTTCAATACTTCTTTCGTCCAAATACTGTTCATCCGAATTGATCGCACCACTCATCAACCCCCAACTGCACTGCAGGATAGAAGCCCCCATACTGGTTGCATAATAGATCGCATCAACATTCCGGCTTATCGTACTCTGATACCGTCCGGCAAAAATTTGAATAGACATAATCTTCACCCCGTCGTTGTTTCCGCTGCCGCCCGCGATACCGCAGACGCCGATACCATTGTTGTTCACGGCAGAGATCGTCCCCGCCACATGCGTTCCATGACCGCTATCCTCGGGATCCGTCCACGTTATATCCCCTTGGTCTTTGGCAAAATTATAGCCATAGACGTCATCGACATATCCGTTACCGTCGTCATCCACTCCCTTCTGACCGTTCAATTCCGCCTGATTGACCCACATATTGGCTGCAAGGTCCTCATGCTCATACATTACCCCCTCATCCATGACGGCGACGATGATCGAAGGATCGCCCGTACAAAATTCCCATGCGGGTTCGACATTGATATCGCATCCCTCCTTAATAGGACTCACCAGCGTTTCATCTCCCGTATTCTTATAATGCCACTGCTTATTCAACATCGGATCGTTGAATTTGGGAGTTTCTCCGCTACGCGTATTAATTTGGTCCCGATCCGAACTCCATACATTATTATAAGGTACAGCCGACATTTCCGTAAAATTCCGGGCAACATATCCGTCATATTGAACAACCTCTACATCTTCGACAGCGGCCAATTTGCGAGCTGCTTCGTCCAGCGACACCTGATCGTTGAACCTCACCCGATACCAACGGTGCAACCCCGAAGCCCGAGCGTCGGCCTCATGTTGCTCAACCACAGGGATTACCCGCTCAACGGATACGGCACTAATTTCTTTCAGAGCCGCATCAAAAGGTTGAATACCCGTACGCGTAGATTCGGAACGCGTCACTCCCGCCTCGACAGCAGCGATCGACTCCTTCGAAAATTTCACAAGTAACTCACCCGCCTCCGCTTCCGCCGAGGTAAGAATTTTACGACTTCCGGCGCTCATGTCCGGCGCATTCTCCATTTCGGTCGGATCATTTACACATCCACCTAAAGCGGCCGCAACGAAAATTGCGACAAGAGTCCAATAAACTTTTTTCATAACCATTAAATTAATAAATTAATACATTCAACAATCCTGCTCTCAGAACCCGCCATCCATTTTCCACTTCATTTCGAATAGGATTTCAAAAATATCCCGAATGGATTTTCACACGGCAGATACTATAAGATGGCAAATTCAGCCATTAAAGGTAAGTATTTTTTTAGGAAATACGAATAATCGAAACCCGCAAACTATCTTTTTTGTCAAGAACCGATTTTTTTAAGTAAATTTGCCCCTATCCAAAACAAGCGTCATGAACGGAAAAAAACTCACACTCCTTGTCATTCTGCTGCTGATCCTCGATCAGGCCCTCAAGATATGGGTGAAAACCCACATGACTCTGGGAGAGGCCATCATACTCATCCCGGACTGGTTTCAGCTCTACTTCATCGAAAACAAAGGTGCGGCCTTCGGCATGCACATCGCCACGCCGGGAACGATGGACTGGGGCAAGCTGCTTTTAGGTCTTTTCCGGATCGGCATGGTCGTCGCACTGATCTGGCTGATTCGCCATTTCATGCGCAAAAAAGCGCCCAAAGGAGTGTTGATCGGATTCGGGCTGATTCTGGCCGGAGCGATCGGCAACATCATCGACAGCGCCTTTTACGGGCTGATCTTCTCGGCCTCCACACCCGACACGGTCGCCCATTTCGGAGGCCACTACGCAGGATTCATGATGGGCAAAGTCGTGGATATGTTCTACTTTCCGCTCTTTCAGTGGAACAGCGTTCCCGGATTCCTCGATTTCCTGGTCGATAGCCGCAACTACTTCTTCGGTGCAGTTTTCAACCTGGCCGATGCTTATATCTCGGTAGCCGTGGTTTATCTGCTGATTTTTCACTATAAATACTTCAACAAGTAGTTTTTTTCGAAAAAATCGCCCCAAAATATTTGCATTTAAGAAAAAAGTATTACTTTTGCACACCGTAATTCCATGATGCCCAGGTGGCGGAATTGGTAGACGCGCACGTTTCAGGTGCGTGTGTCGAGAGGCGTGCAGGTTCGACTCCTGTCCTGGGCACCAGAACCCCGTCAGAGTTTCCTCTGACGGGGTTTTGCTTTTTCCATACAAGGCGTCATCCCTGACGAACGCAATACTCCGACACACCCCTTCGCACTGTCCGACGACGCTCCTCTTTTCCGGATGACAAAATTTTCCCATTGGGTCCGTACGCATTTCTTCTCCGATCGCGTTCTATAAATGCGACAGAAAAACAGTATCTTTGTTTCATGCTCCAAGAATTTCTGCAATACTTAGCGACGGTCCGCCGCTTTTCCCCATTGACGGTGCAGAATTACCGCCGTGACGTGACAAACTTCCTTGAGTGGCTCGATGTTCCGGAAGCGGATTTCGATCCCCGGCGAATCACCGTGGAAGACGTCCGCGAATGGATCGTGCACCGTACGGAAACAAAACATCTGGGAGCCGCCTCGATGAACCGGGAGCTCTCCTCCCTGCGGAGTTTCTTCCGTTACCTCCACCGTACGGGGCGAATCGACAAAGAGGTCATGTACCGCATCCACGCACTGAAAACCTCCCGGCGAATCCCGGCATTCGTTCCCTCGACACGCATGGAGGGGATTCTCGACGAACTGGACCGGGAGAGCGAAAGTCCGGAATTCAAATTTGTCCGAAATTCGCTCATCGTTCTCCTGTTTTACAGTTGCGGACTGCGGCTTGCGGAACTCGTAGGTATCGACCGCGACGATTTCTCGGGCGACTATACCGCACTCAAAGTCCGCGGCAAGGGCGATAAAGAGCGTATCGTCCCGATCCTGCCGCCCGTCCGGGAAAAAATTTTGCACTATTTGGACGAAATTGACCGGCAGGGAATTTGCATTTCTAAAGAAAAAGCACTATTTTTAAATCAGCAAGGAAAACGAATCTCCCGCAGCACCGTCTATCGGACCGTACAGAGCCAATTGCGACAGGGCGGCGTTCAGGGCAAAAAGAGTCCGCACGTACTCCGGCACACCTTCGCCACCGAATTGCTCAACAACGGCGCCGACATGAGGGCGATACAAGAATTGCTCGGACATGCGTCCCTGCAGGCGACGCAGGTCTATACGCACAACAGCATCGCCAAGTTGCAGGAGATCTATTCCAAAGCTCACCCGCGCGAGAAAAACGGAGCGGAGCAAACAAAACAACAGAATTGATCGGCCGGAGCACAGTTCCGCAGATAACGAACCTTATAAAACATAGTATTATGAACGTACAAATTCAATCCGTAAAATTCGACGCCGACAGGAAGTTGGTCGAATTCGTAGAGCACAAAATGGACAAACTCGACCGTTTTGTCGAACGGGCTATCGGAGCCGACGTCATATTGAAACTGGATAAAGACCACGAACTCGGAAATAAAGTCGCCACGATCAACCTCCATATTCCGGGAGACGACCTGGTGGCCGAGAGCCGGGGCAAAAGTTTCGAGGAGGCGGTCGATCTCTCGATCGAAGCGCTCAAACGCCAGATCGACAAGTACAAGGGCCGGCTCGAAAAATAGAATAATGTTATGGTAATGCATAGCGGCGACCTTAAAAGGTCGCCGCTATGCATTTATTCACCTCATTTTATCCGTAAAATTCCATCGTATTATATCAATCGAGAAAATTCAGCAATGCAAATGACGCGACAAGCGGCCAAAACAGAAAAGCCAACACAATTCCAACGAGCAATAAAAACACCGCTTCTCCGAAACTAAATACCCCACAAAGGGTTAAAATAACGAGAACGATAAAATAACCGATAAAATTAAACAAAACGGCTCCTACTACCAAAGAAACATAACCGAAAAAAGAAGAGAGACATCCAGTGGTTTCCCGGGTCGATTCGGGTTTCCTCTGATCCGTCGGAATAACCTTTATCACCGTTTCCTGTTGGAGAGGCCTTATCAAGTAAATCGAATGTCCGCATCGGGGACATGTCGGAGCATAACGCGACACCTCCAATCCGCAAGCAGGACAATGGATCAACAACGACTCTTCGGAATTATCTTTTACCTCCGGAAATAAAGTCAAATCAACCGCCGACGCACATTCATCGTTTGACAAGGATTCCTTTCGCATATTATCCTTTTTCTTCTTCAAGTGCCTCCGCCATACAAGTAACACAACTATTCCCGCAAGTGTTAACCCAAGTAAAATTTCCACAAAAGCATCCATCGTATTAAACACTTTTAGCAATTTAATTAGAAGCCTGCTTCAAGCCTAAAACACCCACTATTTCACTAAAATCACTCCTTCTTCCGCCACTCCTGCACTTCATTCTCCCGTCCGAACGGATTACGAGTCATCAACCGTCGTGTCTTCTTTATGTCGAGTTTCTCCTGATTCTCGGACAAATACGCTCCGATTTGGGAATGAACCCGATGAAATACACGCGACCGATCGTTTTTATAGGCCGCAAATAATAACTCGACATAGATAATTTCATGTTTATCGGCAAATGCCTCGATAAAATTGCGGGTCGTAAAAATTTCACCCGCCATCTCCGCAATCACCTCTCCGGCATACTTGGTCATTACTTCATAAACCGATTGTCCGTTTTTCTGTTCCATAGTTTTTTATTTTCGAGTTAAAAATTATAATCGTAAAGCAGCTCGAAATCATCCAGGCAAAGGATTCTGGAGCCTGCATCACAGGTAATTATCAGGTGAGTCGGCTTCCGGTCTGTTCGCAAATACTCCAGAGGAATCGTAAATTGCTGCCAATCGACATCCTCAGCCACTTGCAATTCACCGTAAGCAATCAAATCGGAACAGGATGGATCCAAGGCCTCTTCAAGATATTGATCAACAACAGGATGCTCCGGGATTTTAACGTCATGATCTGGTACCGGAGACCATGTTCCCAATGCGATCCTAATTGTCGCCTCCTGCTCCTTCGTATCTGTACTCATCACGTTCCTGCATTGCAACCACCCCCGCAAAGCAGTCGGTGTCGCTTCGAAAAGCTGTCCGTAAATATTCCAAAGCATTGAAAGCACCCCAATAACACCACTACCAGCAGCAGGATCTACATTTATCCCAGTAAAAATATGCCCTCCATATAAATCTTTTACTATACTATCCCACTCTTCTTTCTGGAGTTTCACGGCATATTTCCCAGAACTCCCGGGGCGAATCGTCGGTTGGGGCAATCCCATCTCTGGGTAACCCCTCACGATTGAAGTTGCCCAAAACGCCCCCTCCTCCGAGAAATTCCACTCTTCAAAGTCGCCGTTCGGGAGTTTCAATGCGGGCAGCGTAGTCACGATATGAATCCGACTCTCCTCATCTCGCCAGCAGGCCATTATCTCGTAGGTCGTCTCTGGTTCGGCTTCTACGTGTGCAGAAAAACCGTTGCTCGAACCCGCTCCGGCAACTTCCACCCACTCTTTATCACCTTGTTTCCGATAACGGAAGCCCGCCTGCGCAACATCGGATGCACACGAGCCGGACAACCAAATCACCTGGGTCCAGACATCGGCACGTTCGAGTCTGACGTTGACAGAGCCCGAAGTAGCCTGTGTAAAACAGATACTGTCCAGTAAATTCCCCTCGGAATCCACCAGTCTAACCGTAGCCTGGCGGCTTTTCACATCGGAATTGGGGCGGAAAGAGAATACGAGCGACTCTTCTCGCTGATCGGTACGGGAGGTCTCCACTCTGATCCACGTCCGATCTTTCTCAGCAATCTCAACCGTGTAATCGATGTTCGTAATAAGCGTTACTTGCAAAGAGGTGCCTTCAGCCTCGATAAGGTAGGAGTTGGCGGAAAGATCAAAAACAACATCCGATTTCGCCTTGACCTCTAAATCGATATAACGGCTTACTGTCTCGTTCCCTTCATCGGAGAGGATTACGACAATCCGCTCGTCCGTCGCAGTATCGGGCAGATAGATAACGATTTTCCCCGACCAGTGATTCGTTTCGATGACATCAACCCAATAGCCGTCCGGAGCGACAACCCTCACTCGTGCATTTTCACTCGCCCCTTCCAACGTATATCCAACCTCACAGGTTTCACCGGCAACAACCTGCAGCGGCATTGAACAGTCGAATACAATATTCAAATTCCCCGACCCTCCATCCGGTCCATCACCACTACACCCCGCCAACCATAGACAGGCGGCCAATAAAGCAAGCATTTTTTTCATAATTATAAAAGTCTGTTGCCACCCGGCTCCGACATGGCGGGTTATAATTAGGGGATAAAAAAGAAAGTGTGGAGCCGTTCGTTTATCTGATAAGAGGTTCTGACAAAACCCAAGACGAATAAACCAACACAATACCCCACACCTGTTCAGTATGGAGCGATTGGAATAATATACACATACCGAAACAGATGATGAGTGTTGTCGTTATCCTCGTCTTGCTTGAAACTGTCAGATTTCTTATCAAGGATAAAAGCGAAACACTTTCATCAAAATATGTCTGTCGGACGAAACCGACACCACAAAACTATAAAATATTTTGTTCCGGACAACACTCGAGGGGGTATTGTCCTGCAAATTTCCAAAAACAGCCCGTTATAAATACGATTGCGGAAAAAAGAGTATTTTTGTGCACTGAAACCGACGTTTCCAATGCGCTATACGAACAAGAAAATCCTGAAAATCACCTTCCCGGTGCTGGTCTGCCTGCTGATGGAGCAGTTGATCGGACTGACAGATACGGCCTATCTGGGACGCGTCGGAGAGGCGGAATTGGGGGCTTCGGCCCTGGCGGGTATCTTCTACCTGATGATCTTCATGCTGGGATTCGGGTTCAGCATCGGCGCCCAGATTCTCATCGCCCGCCGCAACGGAGCCAAGGAGTATTCGCAGATCGGCCCTCTGTTCATGCAAAGTACGGCGTTCCTGCTGTTGATGGCCCTCGTGCTGTTCATCCTCTCGAAAGTCTTCGCAGCCCGCATCATGGGAGCCCTGATCGAAGCTCCCGATGTACGGGAAGCCGCCGTCCGGTACCTCGACTACCGGGTTTACGGTTTCTTCTTCGCCTACGTCGGGTCGATGTTCCGGGCATTCTATGTCGGCACGACCCGCACGCGCATCCTGACGATCAACTCGATCGTCATGGTACTCACCAATGTCGTATTGAACTACCTGCTGATCTTCGGAAAATTCGGATTCCCCGAAATGGGCATCGCCGGCGCTGCGATCGCCTCTTCTATTTCGGAAGGCGTATCCGCCCTCTTCTACATACTCTACACCCGCTATCGGACCGACTGGCGCCGCTATAAATTCCGATTCACAGGATTCGACTTTTCCCTGCTGAAACAAATCCTGAGCCTTTCGGTCTGGGTGATGATCCAACAGGGCGTGGCTTTCCTCGCGTGGTTCCTCTTCTTCCTCTGCATCGAACACCTGGGCAAGCGCGACTTGGCCGCCACGAACATCGTGCGGGCCGTATCGTCGCTGATCTTCATGTTCATCAACGCCTTCGCCTCGACAGCCAGCTCCCTGGTAAGCAACCTGCTCGGCGCAGGCTATGCCGAACAGATCATGCCCCTCTGCCGGAAGATGATCCGCCTCTGTTTCTGCTTCGTCCTCCCGCTTTGCATCCTGGCAGCCGCGATTCCTTACTGGACGCTCCGCATCTATACGGACGACGTATCTCTGATCGAATACGCCATCCCTTCGCTCTGGGTAATGCTGACTACCAACATTCCCTGCACGGCCGCCTTCATCTATCAATTCAGCGTATCGGGTACGGGCAACACCCGCACGGCCCTCACGATCGTCGCCTGCACCAGCATCGTCTATGTCGCTTATACGGCGCTGCTGGTTTACGGACTGCATGCCGATGTCGCACTTTGCTGGACCGCCGACCACGTCTATTACGGCTGCACCCTCACGGCTTCCTATCTTTATATGCGTTACGGCAACTGGCGTGCCCGCAAGATCTGACACCGGACAACACCGCTTCATAAAAAATACCTCTCCCGCCGGGGAAGAGGCATAAAAAAAGAGTATCCTTTGGGGATACTCCCGTAAGTTCCGAAAAGGGAAATTACTTGGCAGCTTCAGCAGGAGCCGGAGTTTCTGCCGGAGTCTCGCAGGCCGTTGCGCAGCTATCGGCTTTCTCGCAAGCGGCAGGCTCCTCGCAGCAAGCAGGAGTCTCTACGACCTCGGTAGCCTCAACTTCAACGGTTTCAGCCTGTTTTGCCTGTTTGCCGGCGCAGCTTACCATGGCAGCGGCAGCAACGACAATCATCAGAGATAAAACTTTCTTCATAGTTTTAATTATTAAAGGTTTTTAACGCGGCAAATATATAGATTCGGGTAGAATCTATCAAATTTTTTTCGTTATTTTTAATCTTTTGGAAAATTAACGAATCAGGTCGGCCACCGTGAGATCTTCACGCATTAGATAAGCCTCCGGAAACTGGCTGCGAATCTTGCCCAGCAACACGATCGCCTCCTCGGAAGTGACGCAATTTCCGGCAGAAACCTTGAAATAGGGATTTTCATAAACCAGATAGACCGGAATATCCGGGAATGCGGTTTCGAACGTCTGCTTGGCGGCAAGCGCATTGGCCCGGGCCTCCGCTCCGTTATCGAAGAAAATACCGATTCGATACCCTTTGAACCGGATGCGGTCGTTGCTCTGGCTCTCCCGGCTCACGACGCCCGCAGCATCCCCGTGCTCCACTACGGTAACGGCTGCCGAACCCGCAGGCTGCGACAGACGCTCCTTGAAAGAGGCGAGCGACTGGGCCGAAACGCCACCATACAATCCGAAAACAAACAGCAATGAAACGATTATCCTATACATAGTCACTATTTTCTTAAACCAGTCGGAACTTCCCGGATACACTATTCGAACGGAAACTCCTCCCGGACAAAGATAGTGAAAGGTGAGAGCAATCGTGCGGGCTTGCACGCAAAGATTGCTGAACCGAATCCTATCTTCTATAAAAATAGTGCAAGGTGAGTGAGAGCCAAACTTAACTTTCTGTTTTCCTACTCCTTGCATCGTAGAGTTCACAAGTGCCCTCCGCGTATGCTTCGAGCGTGGGTTGTTTGAACTCGTTCGAACCTTTCCATCTTCTTTTTTTGTAAAGATACGAATGAGCCGGGCGCAAAAGCAAATTTCATTTGCATTTTGCCGAGGCGAAGTATCTACAACGAAATCAAAGATCCTATCTTTTTGAACAAACGTATCTGTAATGTACGAAAAACGGGATATATCCTTCGGATATTGTCCCGTTTTTGAAATCGTATTGCCTGTTTACTTTTCAGCGAAATATTTATAAAACAGCGGAATCGTTTCGACCCCCTTGTAGAACTGGTCGAGTCCGTAGCTCTCGTTGGGCGAATGGATGGCGTCCTCCGCCAGGCCGAATCCGATCAGGAGGGACTTGATTCCCAGGATATTTTCGAATCCGCTGATGATCGGAATCGAGCCGCCCGAATAGAACGGCAGTGGTTTCTTGCCGAACGTGTCGGCGATGGCCTTTTCCGCCGCTTTGTAAGCCGGCATATCGGTCGGAGCCACGTAGGGCATACCGCCGTGCAGGAACTTGACCTTCACCTTGACGCTCTTGGGAGCGATCGCCTTGAAATGTTTCTCGAAGAGCTTGGCGATCTTTTTGAAATCCTGTCCGGGAACCAGACGCATCGAGATTTTGGCCGAAGCCTTCGACGGGATCACCGTCTTGGTCCCCTCCTCGATATAGCCGCCCCAAATGCCGTTCACGTCGAGCGAGGGGCGAATACCCGTGCGTTCGATGGTCGTAAAGCCCGCTTCGCCCTCGACATCGCCGATTTCGAGCGCTTTCTTGTATTCTGTAAGGTTGAACGGAGCCTTGTTGAAGGCTTTGCGCTCGGCGGCCGTCAGCTCGCGCACGTCGTCGTAGAAGCCCGGAATCGTCACGTGTCCGTTTTCATCGATGAGCGAAGCCACCATGCGGGCCAGGACATTGGCCGGATTGGCCACCGCACCTCCGAACAGGCCGGAGTGCAGGTCCTTGTTGGGGCCTGTCACTTCGACCTCCATATAAGTCAGACCGCGCAGACCGCAGGTGATCGAAGGTATCTGCATCGAGATCATCGATGTATCGGAAACCAGAATGATGTCTGCCTTGAGCATCTTCTTGTTGTCGGCGGACAGCGTTGCGCCCACCCACTTGCCGAAGGTCTTGCTGTTGGGGCGGCAGTCGACGGCGACATCGAACACCTCGCCCAAGGTCACGCGGACGAGCTTGCCCTGGGTGTGCTTGGTCTGGAAGTGCAGGCCGCGCAGCACGCCCTTGGTGGAGCGGCTCTGGTTATCCTGCACGAAGGGTTTGTCGATGCCCGCTGCGGCGAACTCGTCGATCTGGTAGGTCTCCATAAAATAGCCGCGGTCATCGCCAAAAACAGTCGGCTCGATGATCTGCACGTCAGGAATATCGGTCTTGATGAAATTGAACTTGCTCATGGTTTGGAATCTCCTTTTTATATTTCATACGTCTAATACATAGCGATACAGGATATATTATACTCTATTTCACTGCGCCGGGCAAGATGGCGGAAAAATTTTGTCGCTGCTGTAACAACAGGACGGCTTTTCCGTCTTGTTAAGTGGAGGGCAGATATGGTATGATAGCCCGGAAGGTGGTGTGCAGAGTGACAAAACGCGAAGCCCGCGCATGGGCCAAGGCCCGACGCACGGAACTGGATATGGCGGCTGTGGGCCGCGGCATGGCGCAGGCGCTGTTCAGCCTGCCGCAATGGCAGAGTGCCGGGGCAGTGCTGGCCTTTGCGGCCATGCCGGATGAGCCGGACACGGCGGAAATACTAAAACACGCGCTG
>OLXJ01000840.1_pt1 | contig 13912 bp, 12 predicted proteins | sample 1644591 | NCBI WGS metagenome assembly OLXJ01 (sample SAMEA103958150, study PRJEB25191) | human gut metagenome | biome: human-associated habitat [ENVO:00009003]; feature: intestine environment [ENVO:2100002]; material: feces | place: Germany | collected 2013/2015 | reverse complement strand
GATCCCAAGCGCGACTATGCGTTTGCTCACCACGATCGCTTCAAGTCCTTGCCTGTGATCGGAAAAGGAGGCGGCACGGGTTACACGGCCAACCCCGAAGCCATTTTGTCGCTTGAGCCTGATGTGATTCTGACTGGATATGCGGCGGAAGCGGCCGAACAACTTGCCCGAGAGACCGACATCCCGGTGATTTCGGTCTATTACCTCAGTCAGGGTCTTGTCAACGACAGTTTCCTCAAAGCCGTTCAATTGGCAGGCACCGTGCTGGGGTGCGAAGAACGAGCCAAGGCGATCGTTGACTTCATTGAAAATGTTCAGGCCGATTTTCAGCGCCGTGTTCAGAACAGAGGCGGCGATACGGGGCCGACCGTTTATCCGGGCGCGGTGACTTTTTCCGGAGCGCACGGCTTTGCCGGCACATACAGCCGTTTCGGACCGCTTGCGGTCTTGGGGGCGCGCAGCATTTCCGACCGACCCGACAGAGAAGGCTTCTACGAAACCGATCTTGAGTTCGTGCTGCAACAGGATCCGGATTTGGTTTTTCTGGATCCGGGCAATTTGTCGATCGTAGCGGAAGAAGCCAAGAGCAAGCGCGATTACTTTGCTTCTCTCAAGGCCGTAAAAACGGGCAACGTCTACGCGATGCCGTCCTACAACCAATATTCAACCAACATCGCCTACAGTCTGGCCAACGCTTACTACGCCGGAACGGTTCTTTTCCCGAAGCAGTTTGCAGACGTTGACTTTGCCGCTCGATTCAATGAAATCGTGACCTTCTTTAACGGTCGCGGTTGGTATGACCGTATGGCTGCATTGGGGCAGCCCTACGGAAAGATCGCCTTTCCGGGACTTTAAATGACAAAGAACGGCGCACTGACAGCAGAATTTGCCGGTAAATCGACTGCAAGCATTGCAGGCGAGAAGACCTTTGCGGCGCTTCGTAAGGAGCGTCTCTTTGCCGAACGTCTGCGTCCGCTCATCTTTGTTGCGGCTTTCGTTTGTGTTTTCTACCTTGCCTTGGCCGCAAGCATCAAGGGGATCGAATGGACGGTGCCGTTTGATGTGCTTTTGGGACGCGCCTCCCGGGTCTCCGAAGTGATTTTCTACAACGTGCGCCTGCCGCGTACGACCTCGGCCGCGGTAGTCGGTGCGGTGCTTGCTCTGGCCGGCACCGTGATGCAAAACGTGCTGCGCAATCCGCTGGCCTCGGCTTCCACGCTCGGTGTGAGCCAGGGGGCTGCATTCGGTGCGGCGCTGGCCATCACCTTCTTTCATGCGGGGATCGGTACCGACGGCAATCTTGGCGCCGCGCTTACCGTGACGTCACCGGCCGTTGTGACGGTGTTTGCTTTTGTATTCGGGGTGGCAAGCGGCGCGGTGATTCTGGCGCTTTCGCTTGTCACGCGCATTTCCTCGGCCACGATGATTCTGAGCGGCATCGCGCTGGGCGCGATGTTCACCGGCGGCACGGCCATCATCCAGTACTTTGCTGACGACATCAAAGTGGCTTCGATCGTCTATTGGACGTTCGGCGATCTGGGCCGAACAGGTTGGACACAGATCGGGACGATGGCCGCGGCTCTGACAGTGGCCTTTTTGTACTTTTACCGCAACGCTTGGAACTACAACGCGCTTGCCAACGGCACCTATACGGCAAAGAGTTTGGGTGTTCCCGTCAACGTCGTTTTGATTGTCGGGATGCTTGTCTCGTGTCTCCTGAGTTCTCTTGCGGTGGCTTTCGTCGGAACGATCGGATTCGTGGGACTCATTGCTCCGCATCTTGCCCGTCGCTTTACGGGAAGCAACCACCGCTATCTGCTGATCTCGAGTGTCTTTTGCGGCTCCGTGTTGCTTATGGGGGCCGAAGTACTCTCGCGTTTTATCGTGCCGCCGGCGGTTCTTCCGATCGGTGCCATTACGTCGTTTCTCGGCGCCCCGGTGTTTCTCTACATGATCTTCAAGGCTGACGGATGGGTCAAATGAGCGGCGACACAGATACCTTGCTGCAGATCCGACATCTGGGGTTTGCTTATGGCAAAAGGCAGCTTTGGGCGAATGTTGACTTTGATGTTCCGGCCGGATCCGTCACAGCCATTTTGGGCAACAATGGGACGGGCAAGAGTACGCTCTTGAACTGCATCGGCGGCATTTTGCAGCCGGATACGGGAAGCGTCTTTTTGAACGGCGAGGATCTCCTGAACCTTCCTCGGCGCGAACGAGCCAGACGAGTGGGCTATGTTGCACAGCATTTTGAAACGTCGGGCGCAAGCGTTTATGACACGGTTTTGCTGGGGCGCCTACCGTATTTCTATTCCGGGCCTTCACCGGAGGATCACGAGGCGGTCGAGCGCGTCCTGCACGATCTGGGAATTGCTTCCTGGGCTGATCGCAGTGCCAAGACGTTAAGCGGCGGCGAAGCGCAAAAGTTGATGCTCGCGCGAGCCATTGTGCAGCAAACCGACGTTTTGCTTTTAGATGAGCCGACGGCAAGTCTGGACCTCGGAAACCAAGTCGAGACGCTCGCTTATGTCTCACGCTACGCGCGAGAGCGCGGCACCATCGTCTTGATGGTGAGCCACGACATCAACGCCGCATTGCGGTTTTGCTCGCGGTTTGTGTTGATTGATCCGCAGGGCGTTGTGACCAGCTTGGGTGCCGACGAACTCACCGAGGGGCACTTAAACCGGACGTACGGCATTGAAATTCGACTGTGCGAAGTCGAGGGGCAGCGTCTGGCCCTCGTTGAAAACGGTTCGCCGTTTGTGTGTTAAAGGAGAAAGGGGATGAGTCAGGGATACGGACATCGGGATCTGTGGAATGCAGAAGCCGAGCGCTATTCCCGAGCGTCAACCGCACGCTTTGAAGACGACGGCTTTTTGAAAATTCTGGCTGCCTGCGGCGTGCTTTCGCCGGAAGTCCGATTGCTGGATCTGGGTTGCGGCCCCGGCATCTATTCCGTTGCAATGGCCGGCCGTGTGCACGACGTTGTCGGATTGGATATCTCAGAAGGCATGATTGAGCGTGCCCGACAACGCGCGATGACGGAAAATTGCCCCAACTGCCGGTTTTCTGTTCTTGATTGGTCGAAGGCGGATATAGACGCGTTGGGCTTGAAAGACGCCTTTGAGGTGGCGGTGGCGCGCCTGACGCCGGCAATGGATTCTCTGCAAAATTTGGAGAAATTGATCGGTTGCGCCACCCAGCGGGTATTTGTGGAAAATTTCATCGACCGAAAGCATCGCTGGATGAAACTTGCTTTTGACATAGCCGATGCCGGTGCGCCCTGGAACGACGACCGAATGTTTGATGCCGTGGGGTATTTGCTTAAAACCGGCCGCAGACCGCATCTGCATTATCGCGAGGCACAGTGGGGTGAAGCGCAGCGCTCGTGGCAGCAGGTTGCCGATTTTTGTCTGCGTCGCCTGGCGTTGCGTACCCAACTTACCGAAGAACTGAGCCAAGAAATCTGCCGGACGTTTGAGAAACACAGTCAAAACGACATGCTGGATGCGCGGGAAACTCTCACGCTGATGACGATTGAGTTTGCGCCGAAGGAAGCATAGAGCAGAAGAGCCGCCAAACAATCGAAAAACGTCTGCTTGTCGACTTTGCAACCGAGTCTTTTCCCGCATCAGATCGGACAGGTGCGACAAGCCTTCGCGTAGTCGGCACTTCCTGCCTTCGTACGGGCATAGGAAAGCACGAGACTGATCATCAGAAGAATGCCTGTGGCAAAGAGTGCGGCGCGTGAATCCAGCAGCGCGATGAAAAAGCCGCACAACGAGGTGCCCATAGCGGTACCGAAATTGGCTGCAGTCAAAAAGAGTCCGTTGGAAAAGTCCGGCGCTTCACGGGCGGCTGAACTGATCATGTATTGACCGGAAATGTTGATGAATCCAGCACAGATGCCGAGCAGAACCACAAGTGCGGCAGTCGCAATGCTGCAGGCCGAAAACAAGTACAAAAGCACGTAGAGCATAAGCATTACTGCGGGGCCCGCCTGCGTGAAGAATTTTTTGTAGTGTCCGAAAACGCGACCGGCGAGCATATTGCCGACGATGTTGGCAGTGCCGTAAGCCAGAAGCACGGAACTGACGGTGTCAAACGAAAAGGCACTCACTTCGTGCAAAAACTCGCTCATGAAGCTGAAAAAGCCGAACATGGCGCCGTTGATGCAAGTAAAAGCAGTGACGCCCAACCACAACGAAGGCTTTTTGAGAACGCGCAATTGATGTCCGGGATTGTGCTGTTTGGCGGGCATGTCCGGGATCAGAAAGAACGTGGCAACCAGTACGACGGTGTTGATGACGGCAAAGATGCCCATGGCGGCTTCGTATGACCAGTTTGTCGTGACGAAAGTCGTCATCGGGACACCGAGCACCATGCCGGCGGAAACGCCAACAAAAACACGAGCAATGCCGCGGGAAGGTTCGTCTTTGGTGGCTGCGGCGGCAAGCGTAAAGGCCATGGCGACATAAACCGGATGAAGAAATGCGGGCAAGGCGCGCGCGGCAAGAAGCACGGCAAACGAATCGGTGACCATGGAAAGAATGTTGGAGGCCACGAAGAGAATCAAAGCCGCAAGCATCATCGTTCGGCGGTTGATGCCGGAAAAGAGGAGCGGCAGAACCGGTGCGGCCACCGAAACAACAAGCGCAAAAACGCTTACGCAGAGACCGGCCGTCGAGACTGTGACGTCAAAGCGCTCGGCGATCTGCGGAATGATGCCGACCACGCCCATTTCGGTGTTGATGATGCCGAAGACGCCGAGCGTCAGAATGGCGATCAGAAGCGATTCGGAGATGGTTTTGGTTTGCATTGGGAAAACACAGGCACGAACGCCGTGCATCCGACTCGGAACAGTCGGATGCAAAGCGTTCGGAGGAGAAAAGAGGGGCAATGCTTTCGGATTGCTAAGTTAAAGGCGTTACGTTAGGCTGACGTTACTTCAGATTGGCCTTGTAGAAAGCGTCGATCCGGTCAAACGGAATCACGTCCGTACGATCGTAGAGGTCGGTGTGGTTGGCGCCCGGCACGATGAGAAGCTCTTTGTTGGCGCCCTTGAGCCTTTTGTAGGCGTCTTCGCCGAAGTAACGGGAATGCGCCTTTTCGCCGTGCACGATCAAGACGGCGCTGCGGATTTCATCGGCGTAGGCGAGCAAAGGCATGTTCAAAAGCGAAATAGACGAGGTTGTATTCCAGCCGCCGTTGGAGTTCAGAGACCGCTTATGGTAGCCGCGCTCGGTCTTGTAGTAGTTGAAGTAGTCCTTGACGAACTGAGGCGTGTCGGCAGGCAGTTTGTCGGGCACGCCGCCCGCAAGGTTGTATCGGCCGGCGCGATAGTTTGCCGTCCGTTCATTTGCAAGTGTTTGGCGAAGCTTGTAGCGACCTTCGGCATCCAGCGAATCAAAGTAACCGTTCGCGGTCACGCGGCTCATGTCGTACATGGTCGCAGCAACGGTAGCCTTGATGCGGACGTCGACAGCGGCGGCGTTAATCGCCATACCACCCCAACCGCAGATGCCGAGAATGCCGATTTTGTCCGGATTGACGTCCTCTCGTGTGGAGAGATAGTCGACAGCGGCCGAAAAATCTTCAGTGTTGATGTCGCCCGAAGCTACATAACGGGGATAACCGCCGCTTTCTCCGGTAAACGAAGGATCAAAGGCAATCGTGAGGTATCCGCGTTCTGCAAGCGTCTGTGCGTAAAGACCCGAGGACTGTTCCTTGACGGCACCGAAGGGGCCGCTTACGGCAATGGCCGGAAGTTTTCCTTGAGCGTTTTTGGGGACGTACAGGTCGGCAGCAAGCGTGATGCCGTAACGATTGACAAACGTGATTTTTGAATGGTTGACCTTGGAGCTTTGCGCAAACACCTTGTCCCACTTCGCCTCCAGTTGCAGTTCGGCGGGCTTGATGGGTGAGGGGGCAAACTGTGCGGCGGGAATGGCCGCACAAGCCGCAGCGCATGCTGTGGTAAGAACAGTAGCAGCAATTTCAGTAGCAATTTTTGAAGTCATAAATCAACTCTTTCGAAAGTAGGTTTGTGTTGTGATTGCACGGCAAACAGGTTGTCGGCAGCTGCGCGGCATTAACGAGCAGTCAACTGAATTTCGACATCGTTGTCGCCGAGAGTTTTGATCCAATCGCCGGAATCGCTGATGTGGCCGAGTCGCGTGTAGTTCCAGGAATTGGAGCCGCACATCAGAACAATTTGGTCGCTGTTGTAGAGCACAACGTCTCCTGTCCGGGCGGTCATCCAGACGTCGTCGCTGGGCAGTCGTGTACCGAGTGCTCCGACTTTTTCAAATCCGCCGTAGTCATGTAGACGCAATGTCAGCGGCAAAAGTTGCGTTAGCTTTTCAGCCGCGCGGGTATCGGCAAGCTTGACCGAAACGCTTTTTCCGCGGACAAGCATGCGAATTTGTTGTTCTTGAGTGGCCGTACTTACAGACATGTCATTACTACGATTTGAGGTGAATGTTGAGGCATAGGCGGAGGAAGGCTGTTGCGCAAAGACCGTGCTGGCCAGGACGAGAACCGCGAACACCATCGTTTTCATTTTCAGCGCGGAAATGCTCTCTGCCAGGCGCCATACAGACACTCGGCGGAAAGATTTGCCAATGTGGCTCTTCACAGGAAAGCGCCGTTACAGACTTGAAGGACCTGACCTTTGACGTGACGTCCCATCTTGCTTGCCAGGTAAAGACAGGCATAGGCCTGATCAATCGGATCGCATTCCGGGCCGGGGAAGTAAACGAAATGACCGCTCCAGTTGAGCATCTTGCTGCCGCCCGGTTGCTCTCCGGCTTTGTTGGCAAGGTGAGCCGGCGTCACGGTGGCTCCCGGAGCAACGGCATTGCAACGGATGTTTGTGTCGATAAGGCGCATGGCGACATTTTTCGTCAGCGTGTTGAGTGCGCCTTTGGTTGATGTGTATGTTGCGCCGCAGAACGGACGGTTGCCGTTGACGGAACTGATATTGATGATGCAGCCGTCGTTTTTGGGAAGAAATACTTTGAGAGCTTCGCGGATGTAGCGCATCGGACCGCCGAGATTGGTGTTCATCACATGCAGCATCCACTCGTCGCTTGTCTCATCAATGATTTTTTGCTCGCCGATGCCGGCATTGTTCACGAGAATGTCCAGATCGCCGAACGTTTCAATGGCGGTTTTGAAAACCCGCTGGGTGTCTTCGGTTGAACAGACATCGGCGACAACTCCGATTGCATTGCCGCCTTTGTGTCGAATGCCTTCCACAACTTCGTTGAGTTGCTCGGCATGCCTTGCGGTAAGAACGACGCGAGCTCCTTCTTCGGCGAACAATTCTGCAATCGTCCGACCCATGCCGTAGCTGGCTCCCGTGATCAGCGCGATTTTGCCTTCTAGCATCTGAGCGTCCATGAGCTGTCCTCCTTTTAATGACAAGGCGAATTGTTGACTCAAATGGTAGAAATAACAAATACTTTATTTTTACACTTTACTATGCTTTATAGGCATAGCAAAACACAAGCAGATTTCTCACTGTGAATATGTCAGATTGTTGGCGTCAAGGATTCTTCTTCCTTGAGAAGGGTGATCAGTCGTTCTGCAGCCGGACTCAGACGGCGGGAGCGATCCCAGGCGACGAAGATGTCGCACTCGAGCCTTGGATAAAGAGGCAGCCACACGAGTCCTGAGGAGGGAGTTGGGTTGATGATGCCGCCCAAGGCGAGAACGTGTCCAACGCCGGCGGCCGCGAGCACGTAGGCGTTGTAGAGCAGGTTGAAGGTGCCAACGATGTTGAGGCTGCTTCCCAGGTCGTTGAGCCATCCGTCGAATTCGTTGCGGGAAAAGGATTGCTCGGAACACAGCAACGGCTGTCCTGCCAGATCAGAGGCCTCGATTTGTTTTTTGCCAACAAACGGGCCGTCAATGCGTGTTAACACGCCCCAGACGTCTTTTTGCCTGAGTTTGATTGAGCTGTAACCGATCGTATCGGCAATGCCGACGAATACGCCGAAATCGGTCAGCCCCGAATGGAGTTCGGATTTAACCTGCGCTTCGGCACCGCTTACGATGTGAAACCGAACTTTGGACGCTTCTTTTTGCAGGCGAGCGATGGCGCGCGCAAGGCTTCCCAGAGCAGGTGTTTCGCCCGCGGCAATGCGGATGTCACCGGTGAGCTCATCTTCCGCGCGGATTTCCTCTTTCGTACGATCGAAAAGATTGACGATGGAACGGGCGCGTTCATAGAAAAGTTCACCCTTGGGGGTGAGGCGAAGTTTTCTGTTTGAGCGAACAAAAAGCGTATGCCCTAATTCTTCTTCGAGTTCCATGAACTGACGCGAGAGTGTCGGCTGCGTTACGTGCAGCTTTTGAGCCGCGCCTGAGATGCTCTGCTGTTCGGCCGCCGCCAGAAAATACCGAAGAACGCGAATGTCCATGCTAAATCCCGTGTCAAAGAGTGAATCAATCCATGCCTTTAAAGCATAGTCAATCTTAGCGTATAGGCATTTGACGCAAATAGAACTGACTTGATACTTTTGGTTTGTTAGAAATGCACATGGAGACAACGATATGCGCCGCAGGTCGATGCTGGAAGTTTGTGCAATAGGATTGGCAGCGGCTGTCTGTTCGCCTCGTCTTGCGATGGCGGTGCAGAAAACCGAAATTCGGATGGCGAGACCATTCAACCTCAAGGAGAAGGCAGTGAAATTCAACAACGGCAGAACCATGCCCGTGCTGGGACTGGGAACCTATTCGCTGCACGGTCAAACCTGCATTCGTGCCGTGCGCGCAGCGCTTGACTGCGGCGTTCGGCTGATTGATACGGCGTCGATGTATGGCAACGAACGCGAAGTTGGCATGGCGGTGCGTGATGCTGTGAAAAACGGTCTGTCTCGAAACGAGATTTTCGTCACGACCAAGATCTATCCGACCCAGTTTGGAGATCCGCAGAAAGCCATTGAAGAGTCATTGGCTAAACTGGATCTCGGCTATGTTGATCTTCTGCTGCTTCATCATCCCGGCAACGGCGATGTCGCGGCTTATCGGACATTGGAAAAGGCCGTGGAAGAGGGGGCGGTTCGCTCGATCGGCTTATCAAATTGGTACATCAAGGAACTCACCGAGTTTTTGCCGAAGGTTGACGTAATACCAGCACTAGTACAAAACGAAATCCATCCTTTCTATCAGGATCGAGACGTTGTGCCGTTCATTCAAGAAAAGGGCATCGTTGTGCAGGCGTGGTTTCCGTTCGGAGGCCGCGGCTGGACGAAATCCGTGCTCGGCCATCCTGAAATTGCCAAAATCGCCAAGGCGCACGGCAAGACGGCCGCTCAGATTGTGCTGCGTTGGAATCTGCAGCGGAATGTCTCCGCGATTCCCGGATCAAGCAACCCGGCTCACATTAAAGAGAATACGGAGATTTTTGACTTTGAGCTGTCGGATTCGGACATGAAGGCCATTGCCGCACTTGACCGTCATGAAAAGCACGAATGGTACTAATCAAGTCTGGACAAACAGTTCTATTTGTTAGCCGACTTATAAATTGTTAGACAAAGGAAACCGGCAAGGATGCAAAAGATTCCTTGCCGGTTTTCAGCCGGTTGAAAAACCAACGAAAATGGGTTCATCGGCGCATTCCGGCGCCGCGGCCGAGTCCGCCGCCTCTGCCGAAGCCTCCGGCTCCGCGTCCCGGACCTACCGGCTGACGCGGAAACGCTTTGTTCGGGTTGTAACGAACGGGCGCGCCCGGGGGATTGGGCACCATGCCCGGACGAGGCGCGGGCGTACCGGGACGATAAGGCTGGCTGTAGTCGCGGCGGGCAGGAGCTTGAGGCGGACGTCTTGTCTGTGGCTTGGTGTTGCCTAGCAGATGGTCGCGGTATTGACCGGAGGTATACCGTTTACCGTCTTTGTTCCAATACTGCCCGTCCCATTGGCCTTTGTCAGCTTCTTGACGCAGGCGCTGCCGATCTGCAGCGTCGCCGACACCGCTCAAAACATCGTTGATCGGCGGCTCAGAGGCCGAGTGGACCAGTCCCGGCGCTATGGCGGTCAGGACAAGCGCACCGGTGCATCCGAAAAATTGTCGACGTGAAAGAAACTCAAAGGGCATCTATCTCAACCATGCTCATAAGAACCTGCGAAACGCCGTTTATCTAGGACCGGGGCCCGGACCGGGACCTCCCGGTCCCCAACCGCCAGGACGCCCGCCGTGATGCGGTCTGGGTTCCGGGTGGTGCGGCGGCGGGCCCGGCCGACGTGGTGGCGGAGGCGGGGGAGCGGCCGGACGAGGCGGAGGCGGCGGAGCAGGCGGTTGGTAGCGCGAAAGCCAAAAGTCGCGGTATTCCAGCGGTGTGTACCGGTGTCCTCCGTAATTCCAGTAGTGACCGTCCCAACGGCCGTGACCGTAATTGTCTCGAATCCACTCTCGCTGCAGGGCGTCTCCGACGCCGATCAGGATATCGGCAAGCAGTTGATCGGAATGCGAGTGGGCCAAGGCAAGACACGGCACGCTCGTGAGTGCTAAAGCGGCAACGGATGTTTGCAATATACGGCGTCGAGTCAGTATGGTCATTTTGTCGGTTCTCTCAAACGGTTCAATCAGATTGACGGTTTAACGAGGTCCGGGGCCGCCGGGGCCGCGATCGTTACCTGGACCTCTGCCGGGACCATTTCTGCCGGGCCCCGGGCCTTGCCCCGGATTGCCGGGACCTCGTCCGCCGTTGCCGGGACCGCGGCCGGGAGGATTGCCGGGGCCGCAGGGACCGTTGCCGCAGGGCGGGGGATTACGGTTTGGGCCCGGTGCCGGGCGCGGCTGCGGACGCGGAGCGGGCGGCTCGTAGCGAGACAGCCAGAAATCTCGATATTGGGTCGGCGTGTAACGGCGGCCTTCATAGTGCCAGTAGTGGCCGTCCCAACGACCACGACCGTAGTGTTCACGGATGTAGTCGCGCTTCATGGCGTCTCCGACACCGATCAGAATATCGGCAAGAAGACTGTCGGCGTTGGCAAGCGCAATGCCCGGAACGGCACCGACTGCCAAAACGGCCGTAGCGCCTTGAATGAGGCGGCGACGAGAGAATGAGATGTTTGTCATAGCTGTCTCCTGGGGAAGACATCGAAGATCACTGAAAAAGACTTTTGTTCCTGGCAATTATCTTATTCCGGACAAAAGTAAGCCGACGTAAAGATTTGCTTGGAAAATGCGAAATAGCACAGCAAAATCAGTACGAACCCAGATTCAGTTTACTGCGGCCGACGACCAATTTGAGAGTTGAACCTCAGAAAACCAATTCCGTTTGGGCGCTGTTGCCGCGTTTGAGGTGAAGGGTCGGCAAAACGACGGCAAGCTCCGGATCTTCTGGGTTTTTGCGCCAGGCAACGATAAAGCCGATCTCGGCGGACTGAACCGCAAAGCCGCTTTTTTTGAGTTGTGCCAGACGTGCTTGGAAAGCTTTTGAATAAACAACCAGACGCACAACGTCGGTGGATGTGCGAATCGTGAGGCCCTCTTCGATGGGTGTGAGCGGAAAGCCGGCGCGCATCGACAGAATCAATCGCTTTTTGTCTTCGAAATAATCGAGCCACACGTCTTCGTGCGTGAGTGTGAGCGTCAGTTCGTCAGGCGCGTTATACGCGGTTTTATCGACAGACGGATGAACGGTCTCGGGCAGCGTCTGGTTTAAGAGCGCGCCGCGGTAGTGAATGGTGAGGTCAAAGCGCGCGCGGGTCATGCCCACATAGAGCTTGCGTCTGGCGTCATCGTCTTCAAAGGAGCGCGAGGCGTAAAGAATGTAGACGTGATCGAACTCGCGTCCCTTGGCCTTGTGGATGGTGGAAACAACGATGCTCGAAGCCGTGCGCTCAAAGGTGTCTTCAAGGACTGATTCGCGAAGGAATTCTTCGAAGTCGGCAAGGTAGAAGAAACCTTCGGCGGGCAACACGGCGGTAAAGGATTCAATGAGGCGAAGGACGTTGTCAAGCCAGATACTGGCGCCGTAGCTTGCTTTAAGCCATTGCTCGGCATCGGCAAAAAGACGCACGGAAGCACGCTTTTGACCGTGCATCTGTGCGGTCATGTATTTCAGCAGAGCGCGTACCTCGGCAAGATTGGCGACACCGACGCTTTTTTGCGACTGAATAAGTGATACGGCAATGCCCGTTTTCTTCAGCATGGCGCACAGCGTAAACGCTTCTTCGTTGGTGTTGGTGAGAACCGCACAACTGCCCGAGAGCTTGCCGCAGGAAAGATCCGAAATGATGCCTTTGACGAGAGCCTCCTCGAAATGCTCGGATGTGTGGCTCACGAGGCGCACAGAACCCGTATCGTTACGCACTGCGGTTAATGCGTGAGTCTTGAGGCGAGCCTTGATTTTGCTCACAAAGGCGTTGCTGAAGTCAACCACCGCGGGCGTGCTGCGGTAGTTTTCCGTCATTTCATGGCGCACGGCATCGCGCTTGGCAAGCATATCCTGCATGAAGCGACCGTCGGCGCCGCGGAAAGCGTAAATGTTCTGATCGTCGTCGCCCACGGCAATCACGCGAAGCGTTTCGTTGTGCTCGATGAGCGCATCGACAAGCGCGGCTTCGGAGGCGTCCATATCCTGCGCTTCGTCAATCACGAGCACCGTTTTGCCGATGCGCGAGGGTTCGGCATTGCCCGAAGCGATCTCTTTGGCGGCTTTGAGAACGATGCCGTTGGCTTCCTGCAGTGAACCGTAACGGCCGAGTATGTCGAAGGCGTAGGAGTGAAAGGTCTTGATGTCGACAAAATAAGCGGCTTTGCCCACGAGTTCGATGAGTCGGCGCTTAAATTCGGTGGCGGCCGCGCGCGAGAAGGTGAGCATCAGGAGCTGTTCGCTGCGAACGTCTTCCCGAACGAGAAGGCTTGCTAGCTTGTGCACCAAGACGCGCGTCTTGCCGCTTCCGGGGCCTGCGGCCACCACGACGAACTGCGCTTGTTCGTCGATGATCGCGCGCTGCTTCTCGGAGAGTTGACCGAAGATGCGGTTGCGCAGCGAGGGTGTCAGGCCAAGATTGAGCTCGTCGGCGGCTGTCCCCGCAAAGTACTTGTTGAGGAACTCCTGATAGTCGAGCTCGAAGTAATCTCGCACGTACTGCAATGCCGCCTGATAGTCGGCCAGCATCAGGTTGGCGTAGCGACCGACGATGTGAACCTGTTGCACCTTCTGGCGGTAGTGTTCCGAAAACTGAGCGTAGTCCTGCTTGCGGTAGCGGCGTTTGTTGTCGAGCTCAACGCGCTCGAGGGTCATGCCCTGGTACGAAACCATAAAGCCGCCTTCGAGCGACAAAACACCCGTGCGGTGCAGGAACAATAGCGCGTTTTCAATGTCGCGCAGCGTGACGGGCGTCTCGGAAAGCCAGCTTTGCTGGCGGTAGTCGCGCAGCAGCTGTACGGCGGAAAAAGAGAGCGAGACGTAGTCGGGCGAGGCGGTGCTCACAGCGCTTGCGGCCATTGATTTGAGCGTCTCAACGATAAAGGCGCACAGGTCGGCTCGCATCTGCGCGGCGGCTTCAAGTTCCTGCGTCGTGCGTTTGGTTGCGAGAGAAACGTTTTGCGAACCGCGGGTGCGGCGCATTTCGTCAAGCTGCCCTGCAGCTTTCATGTACATCAAGAGGGTCGTGATCTTCTTGACGTCGCTGGAACAACCTCCGGCCAAGGCTTCGTTGTTGAGTTCCTTGAGGTTGAAGTCGGCGCGTCCGCCGTCGGACAGACGACGGATGAGAAGCGATTCGAGAGTCTGGTATGTCCCGAGAACGGAAGAAGCCGCTTTGAGGTGACGTTTGCTGACCGTGGCGGCCATGTCGTTGTCGTCGTGCAATACGCCGGCCTGGCGCAGTTTGCCGATAACGGCAACGACTTGAGAAAGTGCGATGCCCAGGCGATCGGCCAGCCAGTCGG
>OLXJ01000839.1_pt1 | contig 13926 bp, 12 predicted proteins | sample 1644591 | NCBI WGS metagenome assembly OLXJ01 (sample SAMEA103958150, study PRJEB25191) | human gut metagenome | biome: human-associated habitat [ENVO:00009003]; feature: intestine environment [ENVO:2100002]; material: feces | place: Germany | collected 2013/2015 | reverse complement strand
AGAAATTGCTTATTATCTTACGAAGCAAAATAAATACGGCCTTCCGCTGGATAACCGTGAAACTTATACCAAGACTGACTGGATCATGTGGACAGCTACCATGGCACAGGACAAAGCTACTTTCGAGAAGTTTATTGAACCGGTATATCTGTTTATGGATGAAACGACTACCCGCGTTCCGATGTCCGACTGGGTATTTACGGACAATCCGATTCAGAGAGGTTTCCAGGCGCGTTCCGTAGTTGGCGGCTATTTTATAAAGATGCTTGAAGAAAAACTAACTAAATAAAACAAGAACACCATGAAAAAACTCGCTCTATTAGCTTTTACTTTATTTAGTGCGTGGAATATGGATGCTAAAACGATTACCGGACCAGTGGACTATGTTAGTCCGCTGGTAGGTACTCAGTCCAAGCACGCCTTATCTACCGGAAACACTTATCCCGCTATCGCCCTTCCCTGGGGAATGAACTTTTGGGTTCCCCAGACCGGAAAAATGGGGGATGGCTGGGCATATACCTATGATGCCGATAAAATCAGAGGTTTTAAACAAACCCACCAGCCCAGCCCCTGGATCAATGATTACGGTCAGTTCTCCATCATGCCGATTACCGGTAAAGCCGTTTTCGATCAGGATCAGCGTGCCAGCTGGTTCTCGCATAAAGCAGAAACGGCTACTCCTTACTATTACAAAGTATACCTTGCCGACCATGATGTAGTAACCGAGATTGCTCCGACAGAAAGAGCGGCAGCATTCCGCTTCACTTTCCCTGAGAACGATCACTCTTATGTAGTTGTAGATGCTTTCGACAACGGTTCGTTTGTGAAAGTCATCCCTTCGGAAAACAAGATTATCGGTTATACGACCAAGAACAGCGGCGGTGTTCCTGCAAACTTCAAGAATTACTTCGTACTGGAGTTTGACAAGCCTTTTACTTATACGGCAGCTGTTGCCAATGGTAACATCGATACCAATAAACTGGAAGCCAACGATAAGCATGCCGGCGCATTGATCGGCTTTAAAACCCGTAAAGGCGAACAGGTAAATGTACGTGTAGCTTCTTCTTTCATCAGCCCCGAACAGGCGGAACTGAACTTGAAAGAGTTGGGCAAAGATAACATAGACCAGATTGCGGCAAAAGGCCGTAAGGTATGGAACGACGTTTTGGGACGCATCGAAGTGGAAGATGATGATATCGACCATTTGCGTACTTTCTACTCCTGCCTGTATCGTTCGGTACTTTTCCCCAGAAGCTTCTACGAAATAGACGCGAAAGGAGATATCGTTCACTACAGTCCTTATAATGGTGAAGTACTTCCCGGCTATATGTTTACCGATACCGGTTTCTGGGATACGTTCCGTTGTCTTTTCCCTTTCCTGAACCTGATGTATCCGTCTATGAACATGAAGATGCAGGAAGGATTGGTAAATACCTACAAAGAAAGCGGCTTCCTGCCGGAATGGGCAAGCCCGGGACACAGAGGCTGTATGGTTGGCAACAATTCGGCTTCAGTAGTTGCCGATGCTTACCTGAAAGGTCTGAAAGGATATGATATCGAAACCCTTTGGGAAGCTGTAAAGCACGGAGCTAATGCGGTACATCCGCAGGTTTCTTCTACCGGACGTCTGGGCTATGACTACTACAATAAGCTCGGTTATGTTCCTTACAACGTAGGCATCAATGAAAATGCAGCCCGCACACTGGAGTATGCTTATAATGACTGGTGTATCTATCAGCTGGGTAAGGCCTTGAACAAGCCTAAAAAGGAAATTGAGATCTTTGCAAAGAGAGCCATGAACTATAAGAATCTGTATGATCCCGAACATAAACTGATGCGCGGCAAGAATGAGGATGGCAAATTCCAGTCTCCGTTCAACCCGTTGAAGTGGGGAGACGCTTTCACCGAAGGAAACAGCTGGCATTATTCCTGGTCCGTATTCCATGATATGCGGGGCTTAATTAACCTGATGGGAGGTGACAAGAACTTTGTTGCTATGCTCGACTCTGTATTTACTACGCCGCCCGTATTCGGCGCAAACACTAATACCCGGCAAAGCCTGATACACGAAATGCGCGAAATGCAGGTCATTGACATGGGGCAATACGCACATGGTAACCAGCCCATACAACACATGATTTATCTCTATAACTACGCCGGGCAACCCTGGAAAACACAGTATTGGGTACGCGAAGTGATGAACCGTCTTTACCAGCCAACCCCTGACGGATATTGCGGAGACGAAGATAACGGACAGACTTCAGCCTGGTATGTCATGTCGGCATTAGGTTTTTATTCCGTCTGCCCGGGTACGGACGAATACGTGTTGGGCGCACCACTCTTCAGAAATGCCAAGATACATCTGGAAAATGGCAAAACTATCGAGATTTCTGCGCCCCTAAACAGCGATGAAAACCGCTATATCAGCGATGTACGATACAATGGCAAGAAGTATGACAAGAATTATCTGAACCACTCCTTATTGATAAAAGGTGCCAAAATCAGGTTCGACATGGACAGCCAACCCAACTATAAACGCGGAACAGAACCGGATAGCTTCCCCTATTCTTTCTCAGATAAAGAGAAATAATCATGATATCAAACAATATGAAAAGGAAAATAGCAACTTTCTCCAGTCCCACGCCTTCAGCAACAATGGTATCTCGACATACAATTGTTATAGGTCAATCTCAAAATGCTGGTAATCCTTCAATGAGATCCAGTCGCCTCCCCATTCAAATCCGGCTTCCGTAAAGAGCCGGTATGCCAGGTCGTTATGATCTATCTTGTACGGTATATCCGTCCTGTTATCACGGTCGAAAGCGTATGGTTCACCGGTAGCGGGTTCTATGTGCCAGGAGCCGTCAGCTTTTTCCTTGACGTATGGATTGTAAAGCGTATTAATGTCGATGGCAAGGCCAAGTCCGTGCTTGGAAATCTTGGTAGTGGAGCCGGTCATGAAGCGGAAGTTGAACGATGAGGAGTTGTTGGCACGCATAGAACTTTCATCGTCGGCATCGTAGTTGTCAATGAGCACCATCCGCTCAATGCGGTAGTCCGCCAGGTAGAGCTGGCGAAATATGTCGATCGCTTTATCGGCAATGGCGGCGTTCACCACCATCTCACCCCGTTGGGGGTTGCCGTCAGCGTTGCGATGCAATACTTTTAGATAACGCAGTTCGGACCGATTCAAAGGACAGTCCTCTTTCCATGACTTGAGCCACATGCGGCTGAATATCTGGTCGCTGATGGTTTCCGAATAGAACCAGGCATCCACACCGGAGTGTTCTACGTCAACTTCGGACACCAAAGTTTCGGCTATCCACTCATCGTTAGGACTTTGATGTCCGAGGTCGTTGTCACATCCAACCAAGAGTAAGGTGAAGGACATGACAAAAAGTAGCAGGTATTTTCTTCTTATCATATTTGTTAATGTACTTATTATTTGTCTTTACTTCTCAAATTTCCACGTCGGCAGTTCGCTGCGACGAGTAGTGGAGGTACAGTAGAAGAGAGTGTCGCGGTAAGTGCGAATGTAGTCTATGGTCACAGTGTTGTCTGTAAAGCTCTTTACATGTACGGTTTGTACCGGCTTATTGGGGTCTGACATATAGAGGGTATCGTTGCGGAAAGCATATCGAAACCGTAGCTTATTCAACAGCGTATCATTTTGGATGGTGTAGAAGGTCATTATACTGTCCGGAGTATAGACTTCGTAGAATTGCTGTTCATGCGGGTTATTGATGTAGTCGAAAACTACGGTATCAGAAACGGCTCCCAGCACGGCTTGAGTCACTGTTTCATAATGCCATGTACCAACTAAATCCGGCATTCCGGATTCTGTGGGATTTGTTTTGTTTGTTGTTCCTTTGCATGATACAAATGCAATTGTTGTCATCAAGACAATACTGACGATATAAAATAGTTGCTTCATAATAAAATGATGATTTATATTTATATTTTTTCTGATTTCAGCGAATTAATACATCCTTAAACTCTCTAGTCTGTCCCGTAGAAAGTTCAATGTTATAGAATACCGAGAGTGTTCCGTCTACTCCTATCGCTACATTTAATTCCGTAGTCTGTCCGTCTTTAGTCACCATGCGCAGTTCACCGGTAGCATTGTTCACGTACCAGTACATGTTGAGCGTTATTTCATGCTCACCGGAGCGTCCGTATGCGGTAGATGAACCGTCCTCACAAAACAGAAAGGCTGTTTCGGCCAAAAACCAACCTTCATCTTGCATTCCGGAGTGAATCTCCACCCACTCACCATTTATCTTTTCGTAGCTCTTAGAGTAATTCCATTTGCCTATGAGCTTCTCGGCAAGCGTCTTCTGTGTTTCATCCATGCGGGAGTATTTCCATCTGAACTCACCATCCATCAATTCGCCTGTCTCCGCATCGAGAGCCTCGCCGTACCCCATTTCAAATGAAGTGGCATTCAGGCTGAGTACATCTACGGTCATTGTTCCGAGTGTCAGTTTGTTGGCGGCTTCGTCTGTCTTCCATTCGCCCAGGTTGAGCTTCGTGTAGCCATCGGGTGCCGTAAATGCGCTCAGCACTGTGCCGTCCGTGCGGATAGTATAGGTTTGTCCCTGACCTTCGGGGATGGGATCTTCCACCCACTTGCCATCCAGCTTTTTGTAGCTCTCCTTCATGCTCCACTTGCCGATAACATTCTCGGCGACGGGTTTCAGGATTTTATCATCAGATTCGGGTGTCGCTTCGTCACTGCAACCGGTGAAGGTGAAAGCAAGAATGGCGACAGCCATCATCATCAACAGTGCTGACATTTTTTTGATTGAACTTTTCATTTTGATTTTCATTATTTATTGTATCGTATTATTGTTAAATAGGTCAGAAAGCTAAGCACGAGCGAACTGCGTAACCGCGCTGGTCCTTATTGCCGTAGTCTACTATGTCGCCGTAGCGCATGTACAAGCCGTAAGCAAAGTATGCAGGATCGTAACGGTCCTCTGAACTCGACCAATACTCGTCTTTCCATCCGTCACCTCCGACATTTTGGATACTCCTCAATATGACATCCCTGTTTTCGAGCCAATACCGGCATTGTCCGCCGGAAGGAAGAAACCAACCGCTGGTTTGGGATGGCGCAGGACATACAGTTTCATAATTCACGGCATGATAGACGGCAGGGAATGCATCTGAAAGATTCCAGTTTTTGTCTTTATTGAATGCTACAATGGTCTGCGTGCTACTGTAGCCATTGAAACCGGAATTGTTATTTCTGTCGCAACCTACCTCTGTTCCATAACTACCCCATTGGCATGAGTTGCCGACATTGGCATCATGGAGAGCAAGCACATAACCGTGGACTTTCTGCATCAGAGTCGTACCGTCTTTCAATGTATAGTTGCCATTGTCAGCCCAGTCACCTGAATCGTCGCGGCCTTTTTTCAGCACAACCCCTATACAGACGGCTTTCTGCCAGGATGCCAATTCGGTAGATTTGTCGGCAAAGGAGCCGTCGGAAAAGTAGAAGTCGCCTGTATCGGCATCCTCCATCGCTTTATTGCCGATAGGGGAAATCTGCCCACCAATGAAGTTTTCGTTATCTGCACTAAATATTGCTGTGCACACAACCTCTTCCGTTCCTACGTTCGTAACCTGAAAGGTGTAATCCCCCTGCCATGCCTCGCCTTTGAGCAAATCGAATGCTTTCTGGCAAGCCTCGTAAACCTGTTTGTCACATTCTTCTATCGTACCTTTCTTGGTGAAGAGCTTGCCGGTGATACCGAGGGCTGACTGGAAGGCGTTCTCTATTTTCCCCATCTCGGCAAGGAAATCGGGATGCGATGCCGACATGTTGGAGAAGCCGTATGTGTAAGTCACTTCTGTCACAGGATCGTCATCGTCACTGCACGCGGTGAAGGTGAAAGTAAGGATGGCGATAGCCATCATCGTCAGCAGTGCTGACATTTTTTTGATTGATCTTTTCATTTTGATTTATCGTTTTTGAAATTTATAAATTCTGACATATTGGCTGAATAAAGATTACCATAGTTTTCGGCATTATAAACCATTACATGACTTCCGACAGTATTGATGAACAGCCGATAATAGAGGTCGCGCATAGCTACATCCTTGTTATCGGTTATTTGTTCGATAAAAGTGGAGGTGAAACGGTTGCTCATCCACACTTTCATCTCTCCGTTGAAGACATCAGCCTTGGATGTTTCGTCACCGTTGGCCGCAGTGATGAACAGCATTCCGGGGATGCCCTCGCACTGCTCCATCACACCACCCGAAAAACAGGCCTCCACCATCATGAGAAGTTTACGGTAACGCCTTTTGAGGTTCATATCCTTAAAAACAGTGGACAGGTCATCGCCTGTCATGGCGTAAGGCTCCTCATCCCAGCACATGGCTCCCGGTACACCGTGCCCGCTCCAGAAAACGAACAGGTTATCGTTTTCAGTAGATTCGATCACTGTGGGCAAACTTTCGCTTTTCTCGCCATTCAGAATGGCAAGTATATCTTTTGCCTTCAACGATGACATACGATAATCAATCTCTACATTCTCATACACATTGTTTCCCCCAATAGTCACCTGTATAACTCCTTTGTTGGGATTTGAGACATTATCGGCTATGTCATCCTCGACAATGAGAATGATACGGTCGTCGGTATATCCGGCTTGTCTGAGCTGCTGATAGATAGCGAGCACATCTGCCTGATGGCGGTAATTGGTCCATTCCTTGGAGGAAGCAACAAGGAGTGCCCAGTTGCCGGTATGTGCAGGGTAATTGAATTCCCCTGAATTGTTGAAATCCTGCATCTGAGAGGCTTTCCAGTTCCAACCGGCAAGTGTCGCATCCGTGCGGTTCCCTCCGTCGCTGGTGTTATAGTCAAGGATGATATACTGTCCGTTGTAAACCTTGAAATTATAGTAGGTGGTGGCAAGTACATTGGTAAACACCTTGGCATCGAACCTTAAATGTCCTGACGCTCCACGGACATAGGGCGACTTTCCGGCAGCGAGCGCATCCACCCATATCCTCACCTGTCCAGCTACCCATGTTCAAGCCTTCACCCGAAACAACGGCCCTTAATGATTTTTGTAACGACAACTCCGGTTTGAACTGCTGGTACCATGCGGCATAGCCGATGAGCATTGCAGCATCGTAGAGCTGTGACTCACCAAGAGTAGGTGTGGCATTGAAAAACGTCTTGTAACTCACGTCAAATCCCGATTCAGGATCGGCACCAAATGCGACTCCCTCTATACCTTCAGCTGCATCACCGTGAATCTTGAGCACATCCGCACCGTAGGCAGTATCCGAAAACAGCATTCTCGGTACACTACACCCGTTCAGGCTTTGTGTTTTATGCGCTTCAAGCATCGGTCCCATCTCTTCTATTTCAGAGGGGATGCATATCACATATTCTGCACCTGACTGCATGGCTTGGCGAGACACATCAGCTACATTTTCGGAGGTGTAAGCATAGCATCCCATGTTTTTCAGGCCGAGTTCGCGTGCCTGAAATGCGAACCAGTCAATGAACGTTTGTCCGTAATTGTCGTTCTCCTTGGCCAAAAGCGCCACGCTTTCACCCTCATAGTTAATCACCTTGGAGAGAAGCACTTCACATTGCGTAATGTCGGTCTCGGTCATCGCCCAGAGATAGCCTGTCGATGCGTATGCACGAACCAGTTGTTCGGCGGTGGCGAGAGTGAAGAATGTTTTGCCCACAAGGGTCAGTTCTGCCGCGAGGATTGCCGCGTTGGATGAATACAGCCCACCGATTACGGCATACACCTCATCGTTGAATGCCAGCGATTGGGCAAGTTCTTGCACATCGACCTTTGCCTCATCGTAGTATTCAAACTTTAACCTTATACCCGCTTCGTGGTTCTTGAATGCACGCTCAAAGTTGGTTGTAAACATTCCCAATGTCCTTTTCCAATGTACATCAAGCCCTTTCTCCATGGGAAGCACCACGGCAACAACCTTCTCTGTCCACTGCTTGTTGTCAGGAGAATAAGAAGGCTCATCGTCCGAGCAGCTCCACAGACCAATCAGGCAGAGGAGCGGCGCAATAAGTTTAATAACCACTCGTTTCATAATACTCTTTCTCAAAAAGAATAGCCTGGTGACGCATTCCATTGACTAAGCTGCTGAAATCATTCACGTATCGGGGGGCGACCAGCCAGTCGGCATACCCGCTTTCAAGACCGTAAAGTTGGTTCTCCGGCATAATCCCCGTGACTACCCATTCCGTCAGATACCTGTAAATCAATTGGTCAATATGCTTAATGACCGAACCCGTAATCCGGTTGGAGAGGCTTGACTGATCGATGTCCATACCTGCAAGGTACGGTGAGACCTCAAATTCACGGGAGTAGCGGTATATACCGGCATTAGAGCCACCTGCCACTGGGAAAATGAAGTCGTAATCAACCACCCAATCACTCATTTTCCGGTAAGCGAGCGAAGCCGACACATATCCCGTCCAATCATCCGCAAGATACTCCACATTGCAGTCACTGCCGTAGCCTGCAATAAAACCGTCTTTGGCTATGTTGATGGGACTGTCGGTATTATTAGCAAGCAAAATCAGAGGTGTCATCTCTGAACATTGTTTTGCACATACTCCTGCGAGGTATGAAGCTCCGAACATTGAAATCTGGAATGTATGAATGTTCTCGGCTTTATATTGTTTCCGGCTTTCAAAAAGCAGGATACTTTTGTTGGGTGTCAAGTCGTGCTCCGCCAGATGAAGTTCTGCCATTGGCTCATAATCGCTGCTACCCAAAACAAACAACACCGGAATTTCGCTTTCCGGTCGTTTGAGCCAGTCGGAGAAGATTTTCTCGGCTTCAAGCAATGATTCGGGCGAATAGATATAAATGTCAATCTCTTTATGTTCCATTTTGAATTTCTGAACGCCTTCAAGGATGCAGTCGTTATAGCTCATGTCGCCCAATCCGCTTGGAGAAAAAAGAAAAACAATCTGTGGTGCCAGAGAAACCGGCTCCAACTCATCGGCATGATTGCAGGATGACAACGCTCCTGTTACCAAGAGCATTGTCATTGCCAAAATAATACGGACAGGATTATACATACTATTCAAACTCACATCCGCATTTAGAGCATTTATAGGGTCCGGATGCAAATGTTTTCCACTTATGACCGCATTGGGGACATTCTTCAGTCCACCTTGCCGGGAAGTATTGGTCTATAGCAAGATTATCCCCGCTGAGGTATTCCTCTGGAACAATTACGACTGTCATAACCGGCTCTCTGAAATTCTTGAGTGCATTGAACGAAATAGTGTAAAAGACGCTTTCATCTGAACCGGGTGTGAGTGAGATTCTGCCGCAGTTGTCAGGGAGTTTGACTGTGCGTTGCTTTCCGTCCCACTGATCGAGAATGAACTTCTCACACACTCCATGGGCAGCCTCCTTTGAGTCTGCTACCAATATAAACCGGGCAGCATCATCCTTTTTCTGATAGAGATTTCCGGCATCAGCTTGGTCGACTATTATCTTGTCGATATTCTCCACCATTTTTTCTCCAGATGGTTCTTGTGGCTCATCGTCGTTGCTACAAGCAGTGAAAGCGAGCATTGCCATCACTGAAGCAAACATGATCGTTAAAATTTTCTGTTTCATTTTTAATTATTTTTTTAAATTTCTGTATTTGATATTGTAAATGGTTATTTCACCTGATTTATTCACGCACCAATATATCCTTGCGTCCCACGTCTGCCACACCTTCGCCACCAGCGTCGAAGAAGTCGAGCGAATAGGCGGTCAGAGTGCCATCCGGGTTTAAAGTGAAAGCGCTGTAATCTCTGGCTCCCCAGTAGTCATAATCGATACGCAATTCTTTTCCGCCTATACGTTCGTAGTAGGTGCTCGTGCCTATATCGCGGAATTCGCGCCATCCCTCATCGTCCGCTCCCAAAGAAGTCTCTACCCACTGCTTATCCTTAATTTCATAACGATGAAGGAGTTTCCACTTACCCAACAGTCTTGTGGCGTATGTGTCATGCAAACGGTCGAAGCGACGGAGAATCCAGCGGAATTCGCCGTGTAGTGTCTCTCCCGTCTCGACATCTGTGGCTATGTTTGCGCCTATCTCCATTTCATCGGCAGTCAGGCGAAAAATGCGAAAGGAAAAATTATCCCGGATAAGCAGGTCTTCTTTTTCGTTTACCGACCATGTACCAGCATAGATGGTCGAATACCAGAAACTGTAGCTGATTATCATTTCACCGCCGGGCCGCAGGTCATGCTCCAGCATGTAGCCTTCAGGGTTTGGCGTTTCAATATACTTGCCATCTTTCACCTCGTAGTTTTTCCATTCCTGCCAGACACCTTGAATATGCTGTTCCAAGGGGCGCAGGATGGGATCTTCGGGAGAATCGTTGTCATCGCAGGACGTGGCAATAACTGCCAGTCCGATGAGGACGGGTAACAAGAAGAAGTAGCGTCTGATTGTTTTCATATCTGTCAATATTTTTAGTGGTTATTCTTTCAGAAGAAGGTCTCGATACTCACCCTCGCGCATTTCTCCTGTAGCAGGGTCGAAATTCACGGAATAGAACACGTACATCGTGCGGTCATCCTCCAAGGTGATGCGCACTCGGGACACCTTGTCGCTGTCGAGGGGCTTGTAGGAGACTGTGTCGGTGACGGCATTCGCTTTCCACTGCATCGGGTCGGTGGTATGCTCGTTGTCGCCTTGGCGCGAGTAGGTGCTAAAAGTGCCTTGCTCGGTATATTCGTGCCACCCCTCATCGGGGATGCCATAGGTGATCTCCTTCCACTCTCCATTCTTTTTCTCATAGCTCTTGCTGAAATGCCAGCGCCCCACAAGGCGTTCGGCAAAGTTCTTCTGCCCCTCGTCTATGCGGCGGAAGAGCCATTTGAATTCTCCCTCTTGCGTGGCGCCGGTGGTCATATCGGTTGCCTTGTCGTAGCCGAATTCCAGTTCGTCGGCAGTGAGGCGCATCAGGGTGTACTCCACCGGATATGTTTTATAATTGATTTTCAATGTACTGTCATGGTCTTCTACCGCCCAAGTCCGAGATCTCAGATAGGTGTCGTGATTGGCGTAGGTAACGGCGGACATCATGGAGCCGTCGGTGCGGAAAAGATAGGTTGTGCCGCTGCCTTCCGGCTCGATCACTTCTTTCCACTCGCCATCCTTTTTCTCATAGCTCTTGGTTATTGTCCACTTGCCGGGAAGGTTCTCGGCCATAGATTTGCCGATGGCTTCCTCTTTATTCTCCTTGTTGCCGCAAGCTGTAAATGCGACCATTCCCATCATTGCGATATACACTATCGTTAAAAAGTTCTTTCCCATAAAGTATTTCTTAATTAATATTCTATTTTATCGTCTTTCTTCATCCACATATCAAAAGCCTTGACAGCTTCGTCCTTCAACACCCTCTCAGAAGACAGTCTTCTGCTTTCAGGCGAAAGAGCGATTTCTTCATAAATGAATGAATCGTCAAAACCGATACGCTTGGCATCGGCTTTGTCGTTACCATAGTACATCTTGTCGATATGAGCCCAATAGATTGCGCCCAGACACATAGGACAAGGTTCACATGAAGTATATATCTCGCAACCGGACAAATCAAATGTGCCCAGTTTTTTGCAGGCTGCACGGATGGCGCTTACCTCGGCATGGGCGGTGGGGTCGTGATCGGCAGTAACCCGGTTCACCCCGGTCGCGATAATCTCTCCGTTGCGTGCAATCACAGCGCCGAAAGGACCGCCGCCATTGTCCACATTTTCTTCGGCAAGCACGATGGCTTTCCGCATAAGTTCTTCACTTGTCATATTTTTGTCTCCTTTCTGTTGGCATGACGACAGAAGTGCCATAACCATCATAATATATATAAGCTGTCTCATTCTTTTATTAGCTTTAACCGGTCTCATCAGTTGTCCGGATTTTTGAATATAATGTAGTATCTCGGGCTGTTTTTCTCCATTCTAAAGGTGATATCCAGTTTGGCAAAACCATCCTTGACATTTTCAGTTTGATAATTCACCCGCACGTAGTCTGTAGCAAAGTAATTTAATTGGGAAAAATACTCTCTTGCTTTAACATCATCGTAGTCAATCTGATTAAGTAGGTAAATATGGGCTTCTTGCTGGCTCCTGAAATCGGTGCACGTCAGAGTCTTGGACACTGAAGTAGGAAAGTCAGGATCCAAATTCTTAACGAACTGGATAAAGTTCTTTGACGTTCTATACATCGCACCCTTCGAGGAGCCACCAAAAATATTCTCGTTGTCAGCATTGAATACAGCTATGCACACTACCTCACCGGTGAGGGTGTTTGTCACCTCGAAGATGTAATCACCTTGCCATGTATCACCTTGGAGCGACTGGTAGGCTTTCTCGCAGGCTGCATAGACTTCCTTGTCGCACTCTTCCACTGTGCCCCGTTTCGTGAAGCTGCTCCCGGTAGTGCCGAGGGCTGATTTGAAGGCATTCTCTATCTTACCCATTTCTTCGAGAAAGTCGGGGTGTGAGGCCGACATCTCGGCGAAACCGTAGGTGTAAGTCACTTCATTTTCAATATTATCATCGTCGCTGCAAGCAGTGAAGGTGAAGGCGCAAAACATCTCAGCCAACACCATTGTCAGCAGTGCTGACATAGTTCTAAATCTTCTCTTCATCTTTATTCTATATTTGTTATTCTTTATTCTTCATTCACCCACGGTGAAGGTGACGGCACCCTGGCTGTTATTCTCTGACGAACACCTCCTTACTACCACCGTTCTCCTTCAGTCCTTCCTCATCAAAATCAAAGGAGTTGCTATAGGTGATGGAGAAGGTATTGTCATCGTCCATCTGGAAGCCATCGAAGGTTATCAGTTGCTTGTCCTCGTGAAGGTGGTATATCATGTCGGTACCCAAGCCAAAGATGCCTCCTGTTCTTGCGTACAGGAAGATGTACCATGCCTTGTAATCAGTCTTTTTCTCCTCGCTGCCCATGCGTGAATAGTGGATGGATGTGCCTTCTTCCGTATATTCGCGCCAGCATTCATCGGGCAGGTCTTGGGTGTCTTCCACCCACTCACCATCTTTCCTCACGTAGCGTTTGGAGAGTTTCCATTTGCCCACCATCTTCTCGACGAGGCACTTCTTCGATTCGTCAATGCGGCGGTAGATGGCTTTCCCCTCTTGTTCCACCACCTCACCGGTTTCCTTGTCAATGCTGGGTTCATAGCTGAACTCCCATTCCTCGTCCGTCAGCCGGAGTATGGTATATTCGTATTCGTTTACTGTCATTGTGTGGTTGGACTCGTTTACGCTCCACTCGTTGTTCATCAGATATACCATACTTCTCTTGATGTCTTCGATACTTCTTATCAACTTCCCGCCGGGCAGAAACCGGTAATGGTCGTTCTCGGCAAACCCCTCGGGTGATTTGTCTTTTACCCATTCGCCGTCTATCTTCGTGTAGGTCTCCACCTCTTCCCACTTGCCTAAGATGTGTTCGGCGATGGGTTTCTTGATAGGGTTGTCACTGTCGCTGCATCCGCAGAGGGTTGCCGCTCCCACAATCGCTGCGGCGAGGAGTAGGAGGGCTGGTAATTGTCTCTTCATAGTCTGTTCCTTTTATTATTCTTTTGTTAATTATTAGTTAGTTCTCTCTCACCAGCACGTCCTTGTATTCGGTGGTTGTCTGTTCTTCCAACTCCGGGTTGAAGTCTTCGGAGTAATACATCACCATCGTGTTGTCATTGTTTTCCAATGATATGCGGTAATATCTCTCTTTCCGTTCTCCGGGAACATAGTAAGTGACGACACCGGTTGATTCATTGACAGACCACCACATATTATCGTTTTTCCATTCCTCAGCAGGCCAGCGCGTATAGGTAGTGAAAACCCCGCTTTCGGTAAAGTCACTCCAACACTCCAATGGATAATC
>OLXJ01000820.1_pt1 | contig 14209 bp, 13 predicted proteins | sample 1644591 | NCBI WGS metagenome assembly OLXJ01 (sample SAMEA103958150, study PRJEB25191) | human gut metagenome | biome: human-associated habitat [ENVO:00009003]; feature: intestine environment [ENVO:2100002]; material: feces | place: Germany | collected 2013/2015 | reverse complement strand
GATTATTAGTTTTAGCTATTCATAAAATGGCTAACAAGAAACAACTAATAGAAGGACAAGTGTATGCAGTTCCATTGTCAAATGCGATTTATAACATATTATTATGCAATCAATGCGTAAATCGGAAAACACTTTCGCATTTTACAATGCTATTTATTCTACATTATAGAATGTAATATAAGATGTGCAAACAATAGATATATCGCAACTGATTGCAATTCTTACTGCTAACCCTTCTCCAAAAATCTATAAAATGGATACCTATAGAGATAAGAGAAATCAATATCACATTTAATTACAAACGAGATATGACTTTTCTTGATTCGTTAAAAAATAGATCAACCAATACATCGATATTTTGGGAGCCATATTTTGAACTTTTTCCTTGAGATGGTTATGCGAGTGATAATTGGATTGAAGAAAAATATCTTTTACTCAATGCTGAAATTAGAAAAGATATAACATTACTATCCACTAAAAATGGACAAAGTTAAAAATTAAATAAATTCGGTTCACTTGAATCATATCCGTCTTTGGAATTATATGCGTACTGCGTTTTCTGATGTTCCCCAAAACTTCTTAATCCTGAGGTGTTGTTTTATCCATTTAAAGAATAGTTCAATACTCCATCTGTTTCGATAAAACTATGATATCAACTCTACAGATACGTTAAGAAGATTGTTCGCTAGAAGGATGTACAGTCTTCAGGATTCTCAACGATGAGTTCCCCAAATTCTTCGGGGTAATTCTTAAAACTTTTAGAAACTTAAAATATCTGATTACATCAGAAACTACACCTTTCAGCAATCTTCGTTTTCAGGTTTTGGGCTTAATCCGCACGTTGTTTTTGAACTATACAACATTAGTTTAACGAACTATATTATCCATAGAAAAATTAGCCTTTGGTAACTTCTAAAATGTTAATATTAAAAGATTACTTAAATTTTATCCTAATGTTATCACAAAAGTAAATTTAGCCAACCAATTCACACAAAAAATATTGCAGAATTAGTTAGCTAAATCATATTATGTACAAAATAAAATGATATGGCTACAACTCAAAAAATACAAATCAAAAAAAATATCAATATTTATATCTCAGCCGACGTTCTTCAATAATTTTACGCAAAACTTGAGATTTATTATACAGTTCAAGAAAGAAATCCTCCAGTCCAGACTTAAAAGTAATTGAGACTATATTTTGTTTTGTCTTTTGTTGTAGAAGCATTGCCATAACAGGCTGGGAAAAATCACATTGCTCAATCTCAGATATAGCAGCAACATATTCTGAATCAAGCTGAGAATAGAGTAGTTTGACACCATTAATAAATGAACGATAAGTTTTTTCAATAGAAATAATATACCCAAGCCAGTTTTTTGCTTTTATTTTCCCTTGAGAATCAATATCATTGAGAGTTGAATCATCATAACATCTTGTAGAAGAAAGAATATCCTTAATCAACTTTTCATTCAGGTTCTCCCTCTTAATATCCATTCCTTGCTTCTTTGCCATATCAAAGAATATCCGTTCGATATTCGTAACTATTGCCATAGCCGGAAAGTCAGAAACCTTATAAACAGTCCTTGCCTTCTTTACTTCAGGATAATGAACTGTTATGAGGTAGAATATGTAGGCGGCAATGAACGACAGTCCGACTCCATAAAAAAATTTTCCACAAGCAACAAAGAACTGGCAGGGAGCAGGAATATCAAAAAGCCACATATCCAAACAAAAAACAAGGATGACAGAAGCCAAAGTCAGCATGTTTAATGTCCGATTCAAAGTCTTGAAAAAAACAATCCAAAAATTATTCATAAATATATCAGTAAGTTTATTACAATATTACAGAAGTCAAATCTGAAGTAAATGACTGATAAAGTTCCCTTTTTTCTCCTTCCTGTACAAATAACTCAAGAAACTTAAACACAGCCTCCTGGAACTCCCCAATATTAGCATTCAATAATTCCTTGAAATCTATATCTTCACATTCCTCTATATTATCCCAATCTGCAATCCTATAATCAATAACGGAACAGGATTTACCTTTCTCGATAGAGAAGAAATAAGAGTCGAAGGCAATAGATATATTGTGACATGCAGCCTTGTTAATATCTTCTTTAACACGCTGTAAAAAAGACGGAAAGTTTGAAATTTCCTTTATTTTATTCTTATAAAAATACTGCTCAGCCTTAGAATCTATCCTTTCAGAAGATAAACAAGGAATAAAATTATCCCTCAAGCAAGCCAGGAGTTCATCTGTTTCTGTCTTAACACTATTAGGAGATACGAAACATAGATTATTACTATTCAAATCCTCTGTAACCAGTACAGACTTGCCATCCAGAGAAACCACTTCCAAAAACGATGTGGTAGGAATATCTAAAGCTTTGATAAGCTGATATTTCTTTATACTACCTTTTATGGCCATATCAACAAAACCTTTAGACTCCTTGACAATCACAGATGAACAGTCCTGCAACAGGCATCTATATACTTTCCAATTGCCTCCCTCACCAATGCCCTCTTTGGCCACAATATTATTTAAATCAATCATAGAGATTTACATAAGTATACGTCTAACCTTGCAGTATCCTTCTGAATTTATTCTTCACCATTTTGCTTTCTGACAGACAAGCAATAAGATTATTGAAAACACATTCATCCAACGTACCTATTTTTTCAATAGAAGTCTGCGCCATACGCTCCTGTAAATCCAGCTGTCCAGCCGGATAGGTATCAAGATCGGAGCCATAAATAAAAGTATTCTCATCAAACGCAAAAGGTGTACCGTCATCCTTAACAGCCACATTCTCACCAGCCATAAACACAAAAATATTCAGCATCCTCTCCGGAATGTTCAAGCATCCATACTTAACCTCCAAATCTGATGGTACATGGTCTTTAGATGTAGGCAAACTGGCAAGCAAAATATCACTTTCCATTTTTTTAAGCACAAGGAAAAACTTATTCTGCGGCTCAGCTCCGTTCTTGAACAAAAAAGGACGGAAAAACAACAAATTACCTTCTTCAAACATGGGATTCCGCATTTAAGAGGTTAGCCGTCTGCCGTATATTCAAACTCTCGCGATAATCCTCTGCCGCACAATCAGTCATTGCTTCAGCAAAGTCGATCTGCCGGTCGGAGTTGTTGCATTCATGCTTATTGAATGCTTCCAGCAATCCCGTGCGAGCAGCCACCCGATACCAAAGCGTACCCTCCTTGTGTGTCTCTGCAACCAAGTCGGATGCAGTCATATTGCCATATTTTTCCAGTATCTCGTCCATCATCTCTATCTCACACTCAGAGAATTCGCTATCATCAAAATCGGCTACCGCCTCAATGAAGGTACCGCCATCCTTGAAATCTGTCTTTACAAAAGACTTCAGAAGATACGGACCGTCCGAAAGGTCAACGAAAACATCCTTCGCTACAGGACCTGCCTGCCATACCTCAAACGGAATACCAATGAAAGGAACATGATATTTCAACGCCATACGTTCCTCCATCAGATACAAAAGTTTCAACAGCTTTGTCTTGCTGAGACTGGATGTATGATGCGCAATATATATAATCGCATTACCAAGTTTTTGTTTAGTAGATTCAGAGAATTTGCACATAATCAATGTATTTTGGTTACAAAGATAGCCTTTTACCTGAAAACAACCAAGAAAACAGGCAATTAACTGCACTAATGTACGTTGGCACATGTAGTCAAACAAACAATAAAACAGTTTCAGATAGAAACAAACAAAATAATTAATGAAAAAATCAGTCTTTAAGCATCCGTAATCCATTAATTATCCGTACCTTTGGATTCTTAAAGATAGGATTCGGTTCGGAAGCAGAACAAAAAACAGTTTTTTCGTTCATACTTCCCTTACTTTTCCACTGTCTTTGTCTATCAGAAAATACTTTACAATCATGAAAGAATCTATAATCATCAAGAACTTAGGTCCACTTAAGGAAGTGAAGATAAGCGATATCAAGCCACTGACCGTATTTATCGGAAAGTCTGCCAGCGGTAAGAGTACAATCATGAAAATTATTGTACTTATGAGATATATCTATAAAATGGTGAATATCCGGTCGTATCTGAAAAACGCGAAGATTACACGTTCGCCATTCAAACTGCGTTTCAACTCTCTGCTTAAAGACGGATTGGAAAGCATGATAACGGCAGAGACTGAGATATATTATACCGTAGAAATAAACGGGAACCAATATACCTTGTCCTATACCAACAAGACTTTGCAGTCGGACATCAACATTCCCAACAACGATCTGGTATTCTTCAAGGAATCGTATGTATCAGAAACACGAAGCGTAATCCCTACATGGGCATCCAAAGTGGGCACTTTTAAAGGGGCAAGCCTCGGTTTCTTCTTTCACGAAACATTCAACGACTTCAACGATGCGACAGATGTCATCAAAGAGCAGCAACTAGACTATCTGAATCTGAAGATGAAAGTCCAGAAGTCCGGCAACAAACCAAAACAGTTTATGATAGAATCATTACAGGAAGGTACCAAACCTGTGGAACTGAAGTATGCTTCTTCCGGTATTCAGACATCTGCTCCATTGGTTACCATCGTTCGCTATTTTGCAAAAGAGTTCTCATTCAAGGACGCTTTCAAGCGTTCTGTGCTTGACTATCTGTACAAACAAGACAGACTTGAAAAATTCACTCCCCAAATCAACCAAAGCGATTTGGAGAAGTATGTGCATATCCATATAGAAGAAGCCGAACTGAGTCTTGATCCTGAAGCACAGAGAGCCCTCATAAGCAATCTTGTTGACGAAGCGTTCCACAAGAACAATGAAGACCGCAAGCTGGGACTGATGATAGCCACACACAGCCCTTATATCGTAAACCATCTGAACGTATTGCTACGTGCCGGATATTATGAAAAGGCAAGGGAAAACTATCCATTTCTGGAGAAGGATAATATCGCCGTATATCGTGTGCATGAGGGCACTCTGACATCGCTGATGGCAACAGACAACGATACTGAAGAATATGTAATCAATACCTACGATATGTCCGACACGATGGAACGAATCTTTGACGAATACGAAAGCATGGAGGGATAATGTATGGACAGCGCACTGATTGATTTCCTCAAAAAGGACTATCCCGCACATTTCGGACAAGCATGGAAAGAAGACACAATGCAAGTCCGGAGAGAACAACGGCCTAAAGGCAAGTTCGAAATACGAGACGGACAACCGCAGATTGTACAATACACAGGTAATGGCGTATCCGTCATCAACAACAATTCGGAAACAGATGTAGAAATCGTAGATTTCGAACACTATATAAACATCTTTCGCGGTACCGATGCCGGTATGGGTCGTAAATGTGACTTTATCATCAATCCGATAGCCGGATATGAATTTATTATATTCAATGAGCTGACTGAAAGCGAAAGGCAGTACATTATGCCTTTCACTTCTCCCAAAACAGGGGAAGAAAAGGAAGGAAAGCTGGCATACGCAAAAAAACAACTGGAAATCTCCATTGAAAAATTCTATAGCGTAAACAACTTTTTGGACAACTATGAAAAAAAGGTGGCCCTCTTTTCATGCCGACTGACAGACGGAAAGCCGGAACGCTATATGACACGGTCTGTCAGTGCTTTCAGAAAACCGCAAAAGATTCTATCCAACATACGTGCCCATGAGTCCTTGGCACACGGATTCGTATTTGAACAAAGAATCTATAACAAAGAATACAAAACAATATAACAATAAACCAACTAAATAAAAAAATACCTTTCCAGTATGGCCAACAACGAACATAATCCGATAGCTGCAAGAATAGGCAATATACAGAACTTATGGATAGAGGAAAGACAGAAACACCCAGATGCAAAAGTGTACTGTATTACCTGCGACCAAGAAGACTACCCACTGGTGGAAGGATTCATCCGTCTGGAAGGTTCTCCATACGGGAAAAGCAGTGACATAGTCCTTGCCTTCATAACAGATTATGAATCTCCGGCCATACTATATTCGTTCCTGATAAATGAATGGATCACATCTTTTGAAGCCGACCTCAAAAAATATCCGGAATGGAACTGGACGGAGTTTGACAGCCTGAAAAAAGAGGCAACCAAACTTGACCGTAACGACAGCAAAAGCCTGAAAACATTCTATGCCCGTATGGTTTCCAGCTTTAAGGAATTTGCCGGAAACGCTGATAATATCCTGGCCATAACAATCATCATTTACAAAATCGGAGACGTAGAATCCTTGAACAAATGCATGAAGGAACTGGCTGAACTTCTTCCATCTCATGTGAGCCTGATATTGACAGACTATAACAGCCGTGAAGTATATGAACCATTGCTGGAAAGCCTGAAAGATAAAGCGTGCCGCATAAAAATACCCAACCAGAATACGGCAGGAGCCTACAAAGAAATTGCCACACAAGGAGACCCGCACAATCCGCAAGTAAAATACAGACGATGTCTGTTTGAACTGGGAGAAGCCACCAATGCCGGAAAAAAACAGGAGGTGAAGCGACTGGGCGAAGAACTTGTAAAAATATGCCGTGAAATAGGAGGCACAGTAATGTGGGCTTCAGCCTATCTGATTTATGGAGGATTCATGCTAAGCTTCAAAGATGAATCCGCCTTCACTCATAAAATACTGGATAGGGGCATCAGTATTGTACAAACGGCTAAAGAAGAAACCAAGGAATGCAACCAGATTCTGATACAGCTATATGATTATAAGGGTATCGCATTCAATCTTTCGAGAGATACCAAACAAGCTGTAAAATGTTTCCTAAAAGGAGCTGAAATTGCCAAGAAAGAGGAATTGAAATCCATAGCAGTCGGCCAATATGGCTATGCACTGCTTGCCGCACTGAAAAAAGACCGTCTTTTTTATGAACCAATCCTTACAGAAGCCTTTGAATACGGATATGCACTGGATAACAATGAACTGAGAACCGTAAACCTATCTTTCATTGCAAGCACCTACATTGATAAAATATATGCTCTGGATGGTAAAGAACGTGAAGAGATAGTAAAACGTATGGAATCCCTTTACGGAGAGGCCTGGCAGGCAGACTCAAAAGAGCTGTCTGCTAAAATAGAACAAGAATACCAACTATCGAAAGCATGATTCTATCGTCCTTCAATATCATCCAAAATATCATATAGTGCAATTTCTGTAAGTATCTGAACATTACTATCTTGTCTTAATTTCCCCAAAACCGAGCGGTCAGCCCCTTTTCCTAGAATAACCATATCGGCTGCATAGGAAAATGAAAACAAGTTAATAGCCCCGAACTTATGCAGTTTGGAAAGCAAAACATTGATATCCGGATATCGGGAAAAAATACCGGAGATAAAAATATGCTTATGATAAAATATTGTATTCCTGTCCGTAATCTCATCATCCGGGAGCAAATTATACAAATCCTCCTTCCCCATTGAAAAAAACTCCAAGCCATCACACAATTCATTTGAAGACAGCCTATGAGTCTGCCCAACTTTCATATACAATCCGGCACAAGCACGTGCCTTATCAAGCAAGCAACAATCAGCTTTCAGCCTAATCCCATAGCACTCACATAATTTCTCCAACCCCTCTCCCAGCATACGGCAAATATCCAAGAACTCATTAGTCAAAAGATTGCTACTCTCCACGCCAAAGAATCTGCAGTTTCCACGTAACCGTACAATTTCCTTCTCGTCGTAAACCACAATCTTACAACTACCTGCAAATACTTCCATCAAACGCAACACTTCCGGGAACTCCGGAGCATTGGCATACTTATTACCACCAAATACGGAAAGAAACGTATCCAACATATTTCCTTTACCGGCAACAGGTCTGATAAGCGAATAGAACTCCTGTACTACTACAGAATTGACCACTTTCACCATAGCAATAGAACATATTACGGCATGATTGGAAGTAAAAGACTCTGTACAAAGAGCCACGAATGTCTTGTTCTCTTTCATATATTCCCAAAATTTCAGATTATGATATTTGCAAATCTATTGTTTTTCATCTAAAAAACAAATTATCCGTTATAGTTTTGCCAGAGAAACCAATTTCATTCAAAGAAAAGGAGCAAAACATAATACAAAAAACAAGATAAATCCGGATAAATAAGAAAGATCATTTTACCATTTGGTTTGTAATGAGGAATCTGTTTCAATGAAGTAAGCCTATACAAATAGCTTTCAGAGATACCCAGAAAAGCACAAACTTCCGATGATGATAGAACTTCTTTTGTTGACCATAGTTCTTTTTTAATCTGATTAATGACGTCTTCAAGATTGCTGATTTTTTCTACCTCATTAATCTTCTGCTCTAACGCTCTGATACGTTCCAACGGTTTCTCTTCCGTCATACATAGAATCAAATTGTCAATCTGTTTCATGCAGTCAGAGATTCTTTTATTGCCGTACATTGTTTCTCGATGTTTCATTTGATTGAATTTAGCGTTTGACATTAAAAGGTTTTGCCCTCCGTTGTAATCGATTACGGAGGGCAAAGTTAAATGCTATGGATACACCAGAATGTTGATACTATTGAGTCTCAATATTATTCTCAATACAAGTATCAACATATTCTATTGCTTTTGCTTGTTTTACCTGTCTTTGATTTGCTGTATGTACTGGTCGACTATTGACAGTAATCTCTTATACTGCGGGCTCAATGGCATATCTTTTACACGGTTGAGTGTAGACGCCATATTATGCTTATCCAGGTATTTATTGCCAGAAGAACTTAATATTAGTTTTTTACGCTCAATTAATGATTGCCAATTATATGGTATGATATTATGATAGGCCAGTCTGTCAAGTACTAATACAAGTCGAGTATTATTGCTTGAAATAATAGGTATAAAATCTTTATTTTGATATTTTCTGATGATTTCTCCTGCATCCAAAACCTCTGTAAATAAACCAACCTCATTGGCAAGACGCACAATGAGGTCTAGAGTATTATTGTCAAATAAAGATATTAAATTACAATCCTGAGAATTCGTGGTGCCTGTCAAGGTACCATCAGAAGCTTTCAATTCATGTAAATCGTATGCATAAAATTCACTGAGGAGATTAGTGATTATTTGTTCGTTTAACACATCACAGTCAAAATACCTGCGTACAATTTTTTCGTGATTAGTCAGAAGTTCTGCAATGGTGCGGTAATTCTTCTGATGCTCATTCTTGCTCCATGCATCATTTTCATCATGATACTGTGTCGAGTTTACGAAATCAGTAACAAATCTATGATAACTCTTTATTCGAGTTACTACTTCATTTGTGTAAATACTATGGGCGAGTCTGACCAACCGGAATAACCCATCTTTACCGGTATGCGCAGGTGTCCATTTAGAACCACGCATCAGTCTTTTCAAAAAGAGAGAGGTGCAAAGCATTGATCTTTGTCATTTTTTTGAATGTTTTTAAGTGTTAATAATATGTGCATCAGCAACCATATTCATAGATGCGTCAGCACTGTTGACATTATCGTTATATTCCTCAGCAATTCTCTTCAGTTCAATATTATAAGGTTTATCTGTTTTCATAAGTGTTATTCGATTTCCGTCAAGACTTCGTCTATTAATAATCTTATTGTTTTGTAAACGAAAACAATATACGCATTTTGCCCATAAATCGTATGGGTTTTCATCTTTAAACACCATATAGATGAAATAAATTAACGAACATTGTTTCTTTATCCACACCACAGGCTGCTTGAAATCAATTTCTTCAAAAATACCACTAAAGATAGTATAAGTAGTATCTGGAGATATATACTCTCCCGCCAATAAGGCAGAAAACATTTTTCTTTTCTTATCTTCAGACTTGCTACTATAAAATACATATTTGCTGGTATGTATCAAACGACCGTTTATACATGATTCTGTGGAATCAATATGATTGAATTTATTACATATAGCTTTGAGCCTAAAATCATATTTATCTATCAATCCAGTCCGTTTTATATAGCTGTATCCTGATAGAAATGAATTTCTATGAGGGGGCTCACCTTTTATATAAAAACAGCATTCTCCTTTAATCCATAAATCCTTACTGTTGTGTTTATTGAAAGCTAAATAAATAAAATAACCCAGTTGTCGTTGCCCCTTAAGCCATTCGACAGGCTCTGAAAAATCTGCTTTTCCTACTATACCTTTGAATGTGTCAAATGCTGTATTTGTGGCAATGTATTTGTACTTTATCAAATCTTGATACATGTCATAGATGTCATCTACATCTTGGGGTGTATAGAATACGGTTATTTTATGCTGTGGCTCCAATTCAGAGAAATCTACTTCTGGATATAAAGACTTTGTTAATTCATACTCTTCTGTTATAAATTTGGGAGTTTTACAGGTGCTTATTCTCATAGTTTCCTTCCGTCCCCATTGTTTCTCGAAAAGAGTATAAGGATGCTTTAGTTTACATATAAATGATATGGCATAAGCAATGATTTTAAGATGCAGTAGTCTGACTCCTGGTACTGGTTGATAATACTTATCTAATATACCTGCACCAATAGCTCTATCCAAAAGTTCGGCGATTTGTGCTTTTGCCAATGGTTCAATAAGATATATGTATTTACCTCTACGTTCCATACTGTTTTCTTCGCAAAGTGTAAATAGCTCTCTTGAAGTAAAAAAGTAGTTTTCTAATACTTCAAGTATAGATGGTTTAATCTCATTTCTATGATTTTGAATGTATTTCTCTATGGCATCGTTAAATCCTATATTAGTTATTAATTTTTCCAGCCTCTGTGATTTATCTTTCAGAACATAAGCATATATCTCTTCCATCCATGAATTAAGATACATTATATCTGGTACAAAGAGGTCAAGGTCAACAACTCCGTTGACATCAATGTGATATTTTATTTCACCTGTTAAACGGGTAATCTTAACTATTTTGATAACTATGTTTTGCTTAATCATGATCAATAGGTTGGTCTATATTGGGGATAAGAGATACTGCATTTTGTTTGTTTTTATCCAATACTTTAGCATAAATTTGTGTAGTAGAAATTTCTCTATGGCCAAGTAATTTTGATACAGTATATATGTCAGTTCCTAAATCAAGCATCAGTACAGCAAAAGTATGCCTTCCACAATGAAAAGTTAAATCTTTTTGGATTCCTGCTTCCCATGCCCAGCGCTTCAATTCAACGGATGTCCATGAGCCGTATGTGAATCCACTAAAGACACTGTCTTCAGGTTTTCCACGTTCACCCATATACTTCTCAGCTTGAGGACTGATATCAAGATATTCCTGTCCCCCTGTTTTCTTTTGCCTGAAAATAATTCGTGTGAAATCACCAAACTTTTCCACTTCGCTCCATGTCAGTTTCTGAATGTCACTTTTGCGTAGCCCCGTAAGACATGAAAACAGAAAAGCTCTTTTTAATACAGGAAAACGGCAAGAAGTCTTGGCCAAAATCCTTACTTCTTCCAATGTCAGGTAATCACGTTTACTTTCTGCCGCTTTGAAACCTTCAATACCACGGAGTGGATTTACAGCAATAATCCTTTCATCAAAAGCATGATTAATGCAAGCACGCAACTTGTTGAAATATGAAACTTTTGAATTTTGGGATAATCCCTGAAAGGTATCGCGCTCACGGCGTACACCTGTAGTTCTTTTATATATATCTTTTTCGACATTTTCCAAGAAAGATTTGAAACCCAAAATAAACTCTGGAGTAACATCACGAAATGTTGTCGTCTCATCACAATATATTTCAAGGTATCGGAGGCAACTACGCCAATTTCCCCAATTACCTTGAGACTCTGGGTTCTTACGTCTTTCTTCAACCATGTTGCGGTAGTATTCGAGAAAAGGAGTATTCTCTTTAAACTGTTTAGTAAATGAATACTCTCCGTTTTGAAGTTCAATAGTTCGTTTAGCTTTAACGGCTTGAGCAGTTGCCAACGTCTGACGGTTCTGCTCTTTTTCTGCAGGAGTTTTGGCGTCGAAAAGATAAAGTTTCAAATACTCCTTATGCCTCTTGCCATTTCGGTATATGTCAAGATACAAACTTCTACTTCCGTTAGCCAATGGTTTCTCTCGAAGTTTTACAGGTTCTTTCTGTTCGCTAGTTTTCTTTGCCATAATATCTTCTGTTAAAGTAATTACTAATAGAATTAAATTTGTCCCTCAAGGGACTGTTTTTTGTCCCTCATTTTGAATGTGGGGTACAAACTAGGGACAAAAATACAGAAAATATATAGAATCTCACAGAAAATACGACAAAAATAAGAAAATGTTCTTTTGAGATTAATCTACTGATATTATGTTATTTATGATTTTATATTTGCTCTTTTTATGCTTTTCCTTTCTTGTCTTTATTTTCCCACACAGAATGTTTATTTACCGATGCAAAAATGCCGAAATATATTCCCCAGCACCTGATCTGTCGTAACCTCTCCTACGATATCCGATAAATGGAATATACACTCTCGTAAATCTTGCGAGATGAAATCCCCGGAAAGGCTGGAGTTCAAACCTTCTTGTACCCTATGTATAGCTTCCAGCGCATGCGTAAGTGCCTCGAAGTGGCGGACATTCGTTACGATGATGTCGCTTTGGTGGAGGGTGGGAATGGAAGAGACTTCCGTGAGGAGTTGTTGTAGCTCTGCGATATGCAGCTTGCTCTTGGCGGAAATAGCGATTTGATGCCAGCCTTCGGTGGGGAAAGAGAAGGTTGGGAGAGAGGATGTGGGTAATACATCGCATTTGTTCATCGCTAAGATAACAGACTTATTTGTTAATCTCGGAGCTATTTCTTGATAGAAAGCCTCGAAATCCTTGAGGTCACGGGTTAAGTCGTACATGAGGATGACGATTTGCGCTTGGTCTAGAGCCTTGAAACTACGTTCAATACCGAGAGCTTCGATCGCATCGCTTGTTTCACGGATACCGGCGGTGTCGATGAAACGGAAGAGTTGGCCGTTGATATTGATCGTATCCTCGATAACGTCACGGGTCGTTCCGTGGATGTCGCTGACGATCGCTTTATCCTCGTTCAACAAGGCGTTTAGTAAAGTAGATTTGCCGGCGTTCGTCTCACCGATGATGGCGACGGGAATACCGTTTTTGATCGCGTTGCCTACACTGAAAGATTGGGCGAGTTTGGAGATGACCTGTTCGATATGATCCGCAAGCGTGCGAAGCTCGCTACGATCAGCGAACTCTAATTCCTCATGGTCACTGAAATCCAGTTCCAGCTCCATGAGAGAGGTGAAATGGAGTAGCTGGTTCCGAAGTTCGGCAAGTTCCTTGCTGAAACCACCTCGCATCTGGCTTAGAGCCAAACGATGTTGGCCGGCCGAGGTGGAGGCGATTAAATCCGCAACGGCCTCCGCTTGGCTAAGGTCCATCTTGCCATTCATGAAAGCACGTTGCGTATATTCACCCGGTTGCGCTATACGGCATCCGCTGGAGATAAGGGATTGCAGGATTTGTTGTTGGATATACGTCGAGCCGTGGCAGGTGATTTCCACCGTATCTTCCCCCGTGAAAGAATGGGGGGCACGGAAAACTGCGGCGATCACCTCATCTATGGTTTCGTCATTGTTACCGACGATGGAACCATACGTTAAGGTATAAGCCTTTTGGGTAGATAAACTCTTACCTGCCTTCTTCGGCCGGAATATCCGATCACAAATCTTGAAAGCATCCGGCCCGGAGACACGGACCACTGCGATTCCTCCTACTCCCGGAGCTGTAGATATAGCGCAAATTGTACTCATTCCGTCTATTAAACCGTTATTAATTCATACGCTTGAGAACCCAGTCCGATTTCCTCCGCATAACGTAGGCCGGCTTGCCAGTTCGTATCCGGATGAATCAAATGGAATTTATCCTCTCCCTCAAGGTGTTCGTGAGGATGAGTCTCGGCTAATTTATTACCTCCGATGATAGGAGCGTTGATAACCATATCGGCGCAAGCCTTATCCAAGGCCACCGGATCGAAAGATGCGGCGATCCCCAAATCGGGGATGATGGCGGCATCGTTATGATTCCAGCAATCGCATTCCGGAGATACGTTCATGATAAAACTAACATGGAAATGAGGCTTGTCTGCTAATACGGCTTTCGTGTACTCGTCGATCTTGTAATTCAATCGCTCGGAAGTATCACCTTCGCCCATTACGGCACCGTCGTACTGGCAAAGAGCCACACATTGCCCGCAACCTACAC
>OLXJ01000818.1_pt1 | contig 14237 bp, 14 predicted proteins | sample 1644591 | NCBI WGS metagenome assembly OLXJ01 (sample SAMEA103958150, study PRJEB25191) | human gut metagenome | biome: human-associated habitat [ENVO:00009003]; feature: intestine environment [ENVO:2100002]; material: feces | place: Germany | collected 2013/2015 | reverse complement strand
GTCGGGACTGACCAATGGATGATCAAACTCTTTGCTTTTTACCATACCTATTTTTTGCATCACGCGTTCCGAACGTTTGTTTGGGAGTGAGGTGAAAGAATATAATTCTTTCAGTCCCAATGTCTTTTTTGCATATTCCAGACAGGCTGAAGCTGCTTCGGTAGCATATCCCTGATTCCATACTTCGGGAATCAGGCGCCAACCTATCTCTACGGCCGGGGCAAAATCTACGTCGAACGTAATATCATGCAACCCTACATAACCTATAAACGCATGGTTTTCTTTCTTTTCTACTGCATACAACCCATATCCTCTGGATGCGAATTCCTTCCGGATGCGATTATAGAAGTCGAGTGTTTCCTGATAAGATAGCTTTTTGAGAAAGAATTCCATTACCTGATCGTTGCTATTTAATTCGGCAAAGACAGGGATGTCTTCTTCTTTCCAATCACGTAGAATCAGACGCGGGGTTTCCATGTATGTATTCATCTTGTTCTTAATTTATTCGATTTGTTTTTTCCGCTTTTTACGGTTCATATATTCACGTAGTAGGGTTGGGGTGGCACAGAAGATGAGTTGTGCCCGATTCCATTTATAGCATTTTTGAAAGACAACCATGGCAATGGTTATGAATAAGGCGGCTCCGATAGAAGCCTCCAAAGGTAACCAAGCCAGATTCTCTTTGGGTAATAGCATAGGAATGAACGCCAGTGCTCCGGCAGGAGCAAAGAATTTCCCTGTCCACTCGAAGATGAGGAATAGGATAGCCGCAATGGTTAAAGCAACGATACTTTCCGGTAGATGAAGATGGTAGTGACCAACTATTTGAAGTACAGTACCCAAAGTCGCTGCGGTAGTCAGAAAGAGAAATACTTGTGTAGGGCGATTTCTGAATCCTGCTTTGGAGTTTACCATTTCTACAAAGGTCACCATGAGTGGCGGCAATATGAGATAGGGATAATCCATGCCGACGGCCAATTCGGCCAAAGCACCTACAAAACAGAATAATATCAGCCATCTGATGATATCTTCCTTGTCGGGTTTTCTGTCGACAGGTTTAGGCATCCGGTTACGTATTCCGCATTTTTCCAGGATGATTTGTACAAGCACTACTGACACTGACATTGAAAAGACTGCTATCGGATAAACAATACTTTCCGTATGAAGCAAAACAGGTAATACGCAAGCTGATATCAAAGGAATCAGTGTAGCGCGACTGATTAAAAGGGAAGCACCTGCAAAAGCAAATGCAGCGCATAGATTGACCACATAGGGTAGGGGTGAATAACGAACAATGCAGATACCGACTGCTGCTCCAAGAGTCATAAGCAGGATGATTTGCCAACGTTTTACATTCCATACCCGTTTATCGATAATCAACAGGCCGATGATCAGCGCTGTCATTTCCGGAAACAGAATTTCCTTTTCATTGGTCCATTCGGCTAAACCGACCATCATCAGGATCATTACCAGCGATATCAGATATCTTGTCAGTTTTCTGTGTTCCATTTTATAATCTTGAATTTTGGGCACAAAGTTAAGGGAAACTGCCGTATTATGAAACTTCTTGGCTATCTTTGCGCGCTGAAAACCTTGAGTGGCTTTCTTTATAAAAGAGTTCTGTATGCAAAATTTGGTAAAGAAGGAGTATAAGATTCCTTTTATTCTGGTAACTTCCCTATTCTTCTTATGGGGATTTGCACATGCGATATTAGATGTGCTGAACAAACACTTTCAAGATGTGCTGGTTATTACACGTGCCCATTCGGCATGGGTACAGGTCATGTTTTACCTGGGTTATTTCGTGATGGCTATTCCTGCCGGACTGTTTATCAATAAGTACGGTTACCGAAAAGGAGTGGTTTTCGGTCTGTTGCTTTATGGCATAGGCTCCCTGCTTTTCATTCCCGGGGAATATTGGATGTCTTTCAACTTTTTTCTGTTTTCCCTGTTTGTCATAGCCTGTGGCTTGGTTTTTCTGGAAACAGCGGCTAATCCTTACATGACGGAATTAGGCGACCGGGAAACGGCTGCCAGTCGCCTGAATCTGGCGCAGTCATTCAATGGATTGGGATGTATTTGCGGTCCGCTTATCGGGGGATTGTTATTATTCTCGGAAGGGGGCGAAAGCAATATATCATTGCCTTACACACTGATGGGGATCATTGTATTGGGAGTTGCTCTGGTATTCTATAAGATACGCCTGCCGGAGATTGTTCATGAAGCTGATGAAGAAGAAGTCGGAGAAAACGGTGCACGCGGACTTTGGTCGCACAAGCTGTTTATCTTCGGTATTATCAGCCTGTTTTGTTACGAGATAGCTGAAATCTCAATCAACAGCTTCTTTATCAATTATGTGGTGGATGACGGCTGGATGAATGCCCGCGATGCATCTGTAGTACTTTCGTTCGGTGGTCTGGGACTGTTTATGTGCGGACGTTTTGCCGGTAGCTGGATTATGCGGTATATCCGGGCAGAAAAAGTGTTGTTCGTTTGTGCAATGGGAACGGTGGTCAGCACGTCTTTGGTAGTTCTTAATCTGGGCATTTTGTCATTAATAGCTCTGTTTCTGGGATATGCGTTCGAAGCTATTATGTTCCCCACGATTTTCGCTCTCTCATTGAGGGGATTGGGGAACTATACGAAGCGTGCATCTTCTTATCTGATGATGTCCCCCATCGGGGGAGCGGTAGGACCGCTCATGATGGGGTATGTGGCTGATCAGACCAATATGTCTTTCTCGTTCATCGTTCCGTTGCTTTCGTTTATCGTGGTGTTGCTTTATGCCTGGAAAGTAAAGCAACGTTCGTTTTGCTAATATCCGAACTTTTCCGCAGCCTTTTCCATCTGTTCGATGATGGCTACTCCAAAGGGACAGTTCGTTTCACATTGTCCGCACTGAATGCACTCCGAGGCATGATGCGAGAGCGTCTTGTAGTGTTCGCGTACTGTCTCGGGTATTTCATTCTGGGCAATGGTTAGGTTATAGTACTTGTTTACACTCGCTATATCAATTCCTACCGAGCAAGGGGCGCAATGTCCGCAATACATGCAATGCCCTTGCCAGCTGAACTTTTCCATACCTGCCATAACCGGGGTGTAATCTTTTTCTTCCTTAGTAGCATTGCACCAGTTGATGGCAGCTTGCATCTCATCGCAACTTTTGCAACCGACCATTACGGAAGCAACAGCCGGACGGGTTAGCGCATACTCAATGCACTGCACCGGTGTCATAGCTTTGCCAAAGGGGGAGTTCGTCTCCGCCGCCATAGGCTTTCATTACATCCAGACCTATACCTTTCTGCTCACAGAGTTCATAAAGCTTTTCACGTTCCGGATCTATATTTTCAAGGGAATGGGCATAACTTTCGTCAGCCCATAAATCATCTACATTTTCGCTGGGCGGTTGCAAATCGTAACAGGGATTAATGGAGAACATCAGTACTTCAATCAATCCACTTTCTACAGCCAACCTTGCCACAGTAGGGTTGTGGCTGCTTAGTCCGATATGGCGAATTTTACCTTCTTCTTTCAGACGCAGGGCCAACTGAATGATAGGACCATTGAATACTTCATGGAAATCTTCTTCACTATCTACATAGTGAATCATACCAATATCAAGGTAATCCGTATGAAGACGTGTCAACTGGTCTTCAAAAGAAGCGATTGTTTTTTCTACATCGCGGGTACGCAGGTACTGATCGTTTTCCCAGGTAGCACATAGATGTCCCTGGATAATAAACTGCTGCCGGCGCCCTGCCAATGCTTTGCCGATATTACTACGCAGATCGGGGTTTGAGGCATACATATCGATAAAGTTGATTCCTTTACTGATGGCGAAATCCATTTCCGAATGTACCTGTTCTTCCGTTTTTCCCACGAAACCTTCACAGCCCAGTGCGATGACACTAACTGATAGTCCTGTATTTCCTAATATTCTGTATTCCATGATATTTCAAATTCTTAGTATGTTTTTGCGAAGTTACTAATATTAAAGAAAACGTTTCCGTTTTAATCCGAATAAATTTGCACTGATAAATAGTCGGGGATGGATATATGAAAGCTTGGAACGATTGAGATGAAGACTATTTATTTTATAATTATCCGGAAAAACGGAAACGCTTATAATGATATGGTTTTATGAAGGTCCATTTTTATATAGTTATAGGAGATTTTAAGAAAGTTGTCCGAAAGCATGTTTCAGCCTTTCCAAACCTTTAGCCAACTGTTGCCGCGGACAGGCAATATTGATACGGATAAAATTGTCTCCGTCTTCCCCGTACATACTGCCTTCATTGACCCAGACCTTTTCTTTTTCCAGTAGAGCCGTCACGATTTCTTCCGATGGCTTCTTCAACACCGAACAATCTACCCATACCAGATAAGTACCTTCTAATTTAAGTACGGGGAAATCCGGTAGATGTTCATTGAAATAGTTTCTCAGATACTGATAATTGGCAAACAGATAACTTTTTAGTTCTTCCAGCCATTCTTCCCCTTCATTGTAGGCGGCTATCAATGCCTCCACACCGAATGGGTTCACATCACAAACCTCGTTGATATTAATGGCTTTATCTATTTTTCTGCGTATATCTGCATCAGCGGAAATGATGTTTGCAATCTGAAGCCCGGCCAGATTAAAAGCTTTGCTGGGTGATGTGCAAGTGACGGAGTGCATCCGGAACTCTTCTGAAAGAGATGCAAAAGGTGTATAAGTATATCCCGGAAAGCCCAGTTCACAATGTATTTCATCTGATACCACCCATACATCATTCTGGAGGCAAATCTCACCAATACGTATTAATTCCTGTTTGCTCCAGACTCTTCCGGCCGGATTGTGCGGATTACACAACAACAGTAATTTTACTTTAGGATCTGCCGCTTTCTTCTCCAGATCGTCAAAATCAATCCGATAGGTGTTATCCTCATAGATCAATGGATTGGAAATCATCTCGCAACCATTATTACGGATGGAAGAAAAGAAGCAATTATACACCGGAGTCTGCACCAGAACTCTATCACCAGGATTCGTCAGGGCTTTTATGATTGCTGATAAAGCCGGTACTACTCCGGTTGTATAGATTATCCATTCTCTCTCTATTTTCCAATTATGACGTCTGTCGAACCAGTGGATTACCGCATGATAATAGCTGTCAGGCACGCGGACATAACCGAAGATACCATGTTCTACTCGCTTTTTCAGCGCTTCTGTCACGGCTGGGGCTGTACGGAAATCCATATCGGCTACCCACATTGGCAATATGTCGGCATCATTGGCAGAATCCCATTTATAAGAGTTCGTACCCCGGCGTGGAATGATTTCGTCAAAATTGTATTTCATACCTAATCAGTCAAAACAGGTTTGGTCGTCCCATAATTTTAATTCACAGTTGCCCGGTGCTTTTATATTCTCATCCAGGATTATAGCTCCGAAACTTTCGGCGGTGATACTTCCTGTACGTGGATTTTTTACACTGTGAACAGGACTATGGATAGTGGCTTGTACACTGCTATATTCAAAAGCGAGGTCTGCATCTTCTGTCATCGTGCAGTTTTCCATAATCAGATCGTGGGCATAGCAAAGTGGCTGTGTACCTGAGATCTTGCAGTTCACCAGACGCAGATTTCTGGAATGCCAGCCTAAATATTCCCCATTCAATACAGAGTCATAAACCGTCACGTTTTCCGTATTCCAGAAAGCATCCTTTGAATTGATTACCGCATTACGGATTTCTACGTTTTTGCAGTATTGGAAAGAGTAGTTACCATTCATCTCAAAGTCATCAATCCTGATATTTTCACCGTGTACAAACAGATAATCACCTTTGTCTACTTTTACATTCTTCAACTCTACATTCCGGCAAAACCAGAGGGTTTCCAGTGCATAGGGCAGTTGTACGTTTTCCAGTCGGATACCATCCATTTCACGGAACATCTTCGGTGCTTCTACCAAAGTGTCTGTCATTTGCAAATTATTGGAATACCAGAGGGCGGCACGTGCTCCTTCCGTAAACAGGCAGTTTTTCACAACGAAACCATCGTTATGCCAGAAAGGATATTTTCCTTCGAAACGGCAATTTACAGCTTCGATATTACTACATTCTTTCAGGGCAGATTCGCCGGTATGGATCGTTACGTTTTCCAGATGAAGATTGTGAGTGGCGAACAAAGGGCGTTCACCTTCGTAATGAGTGTCTTTAATTAGTTCCATTATTCAAGTTTTTTTGTTTGTTGTTTATTAAATGATTGATTACCTTTTTTCTATATTGCAAAAATACGGCGGAAATGGGATACTCCTTGTAGACGGATTACGGACATAATAACCCGGATTACAGATTCTGTTTATCGGGTACAAAGGAGGCTGCATCGGAAGATAAATTCATGTTTCTCATTATCGTTCAGAATATGAAATTAGCCCGGATGCAGCCTCGTACAATAACTGGGCTTATGAATTAACGAAACGATTTGCGGTAAATCTCCACGCAGTCTTCGTGCTTCAATTCGTAAGGGTTGGCAAGGAATAATCCGCCCATAGTTTCCTTGGCATTGGTGGCAAGGGTATCAAATTCATCGGGCGTAAATCCATAATCACTCATCTTCAGGTTTGCCACTCCACAAGCTTCCTGTAGTTTTACCAGCATGGTGATAAAGTCTTCCGGTTTGTCAGCTTCCGGCATACCCATTGCTTGTGCCATTTTGATGAATCGTTCATCACAGGCATGCTTCTCTATAAAGAATTCATAGAATGCTTTGGAGATCATAATCAATCCGGCACCATGTGGCAGCTCCTGATGATAAGCGCTCATAGCGTGTTCTAAAGAGTGTTCGGCAGTAGTGCTGCAAAAGGTCATTACCGCACCGGACAGATTATTGGCGAATGCGACTCTTTCACGAGCCTCCGTATCAGCTCCGTTGGCAACTGCACGCGGTAGGTATTTAGCTACATTTTCAATAGCGGTCAATGCGTACATATCGCTCATCAGACTGGCAGTGTTAGAGATATAACATTCTGTAGAGTGGAACAACGCATCAAATCCCTGATAGGCCGTGAACTTAGCCGGAACAGATTTCATCAACTCCGGATCGACAATAGACAGCACCGGGAAGAGTTCATCATAACCGCCAAAACCTATTTTCTCATTAGTTTCATCATTGGTGATAACGCCCCATTGATCTGCTTCGGAACCTGTTCCGGCAGTGGTGGTAATGCAAACCAGGGGTAGGGGCTTGTTTACCATCGTTTGTCCTTTTCCGGTTCCACCACTGATGTAATCCCATACATCGCCGGGATTCGTGGCCATGAATGCCATCGCTTTGGAGGCGTCCATTACGCTTCCACCACCCAAGGCAACTAAAAAGTCGCAATTGTTTTTCTTGGCAAAAGCGGCTTCTACTCTATTCAGATATCCGTTATCCTTGGTAGAGCGACCGTTTGAAATAACAATCATTGCCTTCTTTCCGGGCAGTTGCTGATTGTGAAGTTCCTTCACCATACCGGCACCAAACAAGGTGCGGGTAGGAATGTAAATTCTAAAATGACTCATTATTCTTCTTTTTTAAATCCTATAAATTATTCTATTTCTTTTCCCATTTCATAAGCTTCCCGTAGGGCTGGTTTATCTTTTATTTCGCCCACATGCCAAACTCCGGTTCCATACACAACTCCTTTGATGGTTGGATTTTCCAGGCAATCCAGAAATCCCTGGAAAGTGTCTACGGTACGTTCCATTAGTTTCCGATCATCTTCGGCAGCGGTGACAATGAAATAAAATTCCTTATTCTTCATTTCCGTATAGAGGCCACAACAACGATCTATCAACGTTTTCATCTGTGCACTCATCGTGTAGAAATAAACGGGTGTAGCCATAACTATTACATCGGCTGCCACCATCTTCTCTATAATCTCTGCCGCATCGTCTTTCTGCGGACAAGGTTTTCCGTGCAGGCTACATGTGCTGCATCCTGTGCAATAATGGATTGTCTTGTCACGCAGGAAAACCTTTTCTGCTTCGTTACCACTTTCAATTGCTCCTCGCATAAATTCGTTGCAAAGGGTGTCGGAGTTTCCGCCACGACGAGGGTTGGATGATAAAATCAATACTTTCTTAGTCATAATCATTTTATATTATAAAGTTAAAACCACTTCTTATTTCTTATGCAGCCATTTCCATTCTGATTTGTCTTTCGGATTGTGTAGCACGTATTCTTAATACGACAAATACAATGCTTAAAACAAGGAATATCAAAGAGCCGATGACGGAATAACGCGTATTGAAGAAGGTGATAAACAATCCGCAGACGGCTGCACCTACTGTAGTACCGAGATTGGCAGATAACAAATACAGTCCGTTGGCAAAATCCGGTGCTTCGGGAGCGGCATGTGTTATCATGTATTGCATGGTGTTCTGTCCGTAGCCCGCCAGAACTCCCAGGATCAAAATGATAACTGCCATTGCCATAAGCCATTCCCCAAAAGCGAATACTCCTATATAAAAAGTCAGTAGTGCCAAAGGAATCATTATCATGCTACGTACCGGATTGACCGCCAGTTGCTTTCCGGCTATTACATTTCCTATAATATTGGCCAGTCCATAAATCAGTAGCATTGTACTGATTACGGTATACGAAACCCCGGTGATTGTCTTCAAGTAATCAGACATATAGCTGAAGAATCCGAATAAGGCTCCGTTAATCAGCGTGATAGCGAGAATGGAGTACCAGACTACTTTCTTTTTTAATACACTGAGTTGTGTACCGTAGGACAGTTTCTCTTTGACCGGCATGGAAGGTACAAACAGGATGGTTGCAACCAGTACCAATGCATTTACAACGGTGAAGAATAACATGCTCATTGAATACGAAACTTCGCTTGCAATGTAACTCGTCACCGGCACCCCCAGCACCATACCTGCTGATACGCCGATGAATACTTTTGCTACCGCCTTTGGTGCCTTCTCCTTACTGACAGATGCTGCTGCTACCGTGAAAGCCATGGATACATATACCGGATGAAGGAATGCCGGGAGTGCACGGGATATCAGCAACACCGTAAAATTAGTGGTCATCATGGAGATGATATTACTTAATGTAAATAATCCCAGTGCCAGTATCATCACCTTTTTTCGGTTGATACCCGAAAACAGTAAAGGGGTGATGGGAGCGGATATTGCTACTACCAGCGCAAATATACTGACCGTCCAACCCGCTTCCGGAACAGTTACTTGAAAGTTCTCGGCTATCAGGGGCAAAATTCCAATCACACCCATTTCGGTATTGATTATTCCGAATACACCGGTTGTGAGGATGAATACAAGTAGGGTACTTGAATTGAGTTTGAATTTATTCTTCATATATTTCTTTTTTTGTACTGCAAAGGTCGGGGAAACGTAGCATTTCCTTTGTAGATAAATTACGGATATGATAACCCCAAATACAGTTTCTCGTAAATGCAAAGCGCCCCGCTGCATCATCAGTGTGCAGCGGGGCGTTTTTTGAATAGAGGTGCGGTGCGTTGTCTTCTTATCCCAACGGGTCTTCTTCTAAGCCACCGTCTCCGCCGCTCGGTTTACCGGAACCGGTGCCGTCAAGACCACTGATGGAGCTGACGTTGGTCCATGTCACGTTCTCGCCGATGAGGGCGCGGGTGACGGCACTGCCTTGGCGGCGCGACTCGGGGATGAAGCGGACGCGGGTACCGGAGATTTGGTTGGCGTTCACCTTCTCGGCGCTGTCCACGCCCTTGCCGTTGGAGACGCAGGTGTAGTAGAAAGTGCCCAGACCTTCCACGTGGACGGTGCGACCGGTGTTCATACTGCTCCCCAGCACCAGGCCGAGGGCTTCGAGCGTGGCCTTGCTGTCGGCGCTACTCACGGTGGAGATGAGGGCGATTTGCTTGCAAAGCTCGTCCATCTCGATAGGTTTACCCACGCTCACAGCCTGGGGATGCCACTTCTTGGACATCTTTTTGTAAATAGGTTTGAAAAATGCCATACGTTATGGTTTTTAAGTAAAACATGCCCTGTAGACCATTCTGAAGGAGGTGGGAGACTTATAAGAAGTGTCATCGATACTTGTGCTAAGTATCACGGACACTTGTGCTAAGTGTCGGGCATACTTGTGCTAAGTGTCAATGACACTCTTTAGAGGCTTCTACGGTTCATCTTGACTGTCAGGATTTATTTAATTATTGTTTGTTGAAAGTATTTCAGTTGATGATTAGGGGGATTTTTCGCATATTCCACTGATTTGTTCATAAGGGACGCATGCACAGCTACGGTTGTCCAGATAACGCAGTGCCACATAAGGAACTACTTCACAGGAGATGCGCAGATGCAAGGTAGCAATTACTTCCGCAAGGCGCGGATGAAAGGAATAATCCCGCCCATTGTATATCTGTACCCATACATGGTCTCCTTTCTTGATGTGTAGTTCTGGATTCTTCATAAGCTGTATAATTAATGTGATTGTGTGGGGTTACTTGCATAGTAACGGCAGGCAACTATAGCGGTGTAGGTTGAAAAAGCGTTTTTGGACGGCACCCAACCCAGGAATGAGCATATAAATAGAAGTTGTCTTGGTAATAAGGCGCACAAATAGTGCATCCGTTTTCAGGGATTGAAGGCGGAATTATATTTCGTATATCTATTAGGATAGTAAAGAGGAGTCCAGATAGTAAAATATAAGATTAAATAGCTTTTTTATTAGCATTTGTTTGCTTTTTTGTCAAAAAGTATGCATCTTTGTATGTGACTTTTGCCGTTACTATGCAAGTAATATCACCTTAATAAAGTGCCGTACAGCATATTGATGCTATCTACTTTCTTCTTTTTACTTCCTTTCACTAAGGCAATCACTTGTCTGTTTACTTTGTCTATTACCTCCGCATCAAAGGGCTTCAGATAACTCATCGTCACCCGTATGGACGAATGTCCCAACGACTGGCTGATAAGTCCAAGAGGTGTTCCGCTATGATAAGCCAGCGTCGCCCACGTATGGCGGGCGGTATACGAACTCACGGAAACGCCGGGCAAGAGTTTCTTCATCAACCGTGCCAGTTCCCGGTTGAAGCGGCGCAGTGTATCCTGATAAAGATGATACCGTTCTTTACCCGGAGATGCCTCATTCAGTATCGGGAACAAATACTCCGATTCAGCCCTGTTTCTGTACTTCTGTAGCAACCGGAATGCGTCCGGCGGCACGTCCACCACCATCAATTTACCTGTCTTGTGACGCCGGTAGACAATACGCCTGCCTTGCAAGTTCTGTTTCCGCAAATGTGCCAGGTCGATGAAAGGCATACCGCGAAGCATGAACATCAGCATGAAGCAAGCAAGTACACGCTGTTGCGGTAGCGATAACACACAGAATTCTGTAGTTTCTAACTGTCGCATCTGCCCCGCTGTTAGTGCCCGCTTGGTGCGCGACTCTACTTTGGTATACAATTCCTTGAACAATATCGGATTGTAGTTTACCATGCCGGGTGGCATCCAACGGTTATAAACTGCCTGAAGCGTGCGCATGTAAGTGGAAATAGTGTTCGGACTGCATTCACATTCCGTTAGCCATGTCTCATACTCCTTCAGTCGCTCCGGTGTAAAGACATCCTGTATCGGTGCAAGGACGTTCGGCACTGATGTCGGATCACTTCGCATCGATACAGGGGTATTCCAAAAACGGGTAAAAGAGCGCAGTACGCTCCGGTAAACATGTGCTGCCGGAAATTTCCCTTCTTTTTCCAAGTCGGCAATTACCGTCTCCATGTAGTCAGTCAGGTTATCACCTGCTGACACTACATTTTTCTTTTCTTTATCTTCCATAACGGTACTAAAATTAATCTTCACCAAAACAGGCACAAGTTCAGCAATGTTTATGAGAATAAAGAATAACCTGTTCCTGCTGTTCGCTAATAGGCATCGTAAATGATGTTTTAGTTTCTTTTCCGTTTAATTAGTATACTCTTACGAAGAAAGCTGATGGATGTGTCTATTTTTGTCCGAAACTAATACAATACATTTATGAAAAAACTTAGCTATCTTGTTTTATTTTTCCTGTTAGCTATTCCTGCATCGGCGCAGAATCAGTTCAAGTTGAGCTCTATTCCTTTTCTTCTTTCCTGGCATAACATGTCTAAATCCTTTCAGATGACAGATATTAATAAGCGTATTTCCACTATTCCGCACAATCTGATTATCCACAACCACCCTGTTGATTACGAAATAGAAAAAGACCGGATCAGCATAACTGCGGCAGGAAAAACGAATCTTTTCAACAGCCCTTCCGGGAAGTCGAAGGTTGCAAACGCTCCGCTTATCCTGTTTGAGCCGGAAGCTGATTTTACAATGAGTGCACGGGTTACAGGCAAATTGAAGTCGGTCTATGATGTAGCTGCCCTTGTCATTTATCAGGATGATGATGTCTGGGCGAAGTTCTGTTATGAGAACTCGGTTCATCTTCAGCCGACAATTGTTTCCGTTGTCACCCGTACTTTCTCTGATGACTGCAACTCCATGCCGGCAGGCGATTACGCATATATGGCAGTAGTGAAGAGGGGGTCGGAATATTCATTCTTCTACTCCTCTGACAATAAAAACTGGTTGATGGTCAGGAATTTCAATCTTGAGACGAAAGGGAAGATTAAAGTAGGTTTCGCGGCACACGGTTCTCGTGGCGACGGCTTTACGGGAGTATTCAGTGAGATAAAATATCAGCCGAAAGCTTTGGATGATATGCGAATGTTGTCTTTGTTTTGAAGCTGTATCCCGAAATTTGTACCCTTATTACGGATATGATAACCCCAATTACAGATACCTGATTTCTCAATTGAAATAATTTCTATCTTTGTTGCAGTTCAAATACTTATGAATATGGATAGAGTTATAAAATTAGATAATGTAGATCACTATAACAGTCTCTACGGATTGGAAACCCTGCATCCTCTGGTGAGTGTGGTGGATCTTACCAAAGCAACCAAATCGGTCAATCATATCCAAATGACTTATGGCCTTTATGCACTCTTTCTGAAAGGAGCTAAGAACTGTGATATCAAGTATGGTCGCCAGCATTATGACTATCAGGAAGGAACCATCGTTTGCTTTGCTCCCGGCCAGACTGCCGGAGTAGAGATGCTGAATGATGTAGTGCAGCAAGAAGTGTACGGTATCCTCTTTCATCCCGACCTGATTCGCGGAACCTCCCTCGGAAAGACAATAAAAGATTATACTTTCTTCTCTTATTCAGTAAGCGAGGCTTTGCACCTGTCCGATCAGGAAAAAGAGACTGTGATGGATTGCCTGAAAAAGATCAGTATTGAGTTGGAGCATCCTATCGATAAGCATAGTAAAGCATTGATTGCTATGAATATCGAGCTTCTGCTCAATTACTGTATGCGGTTCTATGAACGCCAGTTCATCACCCGGAGCGGCGTCAATAAAGACTCTCTTACCAAGTTTGAGCAACTTCTGGATGAATATTTCAGAAGTAATCTTCCTGTGCAGGATGGCTTGCCGTCCGTGAAATACTTTGCGGATAAAATCTATCTCTCGCCCAATTATTTCGGTGACATGATTAAGAAAGAAACAGGTATGACGCCTCAGGAGCATATTCAGATGAAAGTGATTGAACTGGCTAAAGAACATATCGTTGAAACGGACGAGACAATCAGTGAAATTGCTTACACCTTGGGGTTTCAATATCCGCAACACCTCAGCCGTCTGTTCAAAAAACGTGTCGGCTGTACGCCCAATGAATATAGACTGCAAAATGTACAGTTTTGAAAAAGGATATATTGAACATAGAGACCGTACACCAGTGCAATTGCTGTTTGGGAAATAAGACCTTACATCCGTTGGTGAGCGCCATTGACTTATCTAAAGCCAATGTGATGCAGCGTACTATCAAGTTCGATTTCTACACCATCTTACTGTTGGAATGCGAATGTGAAGATTTCATCTACGGGCGTAAGTATTACGACTATTCCAATGCAACAATGATTTTCCTGACTCCGGGACAATCCATCAATATCAACGAAGGAAAGGCATTTCCCCGAAAGGGCTGGTTGTTGGCTTTTCATCCCGACTTGCTTTGCAGCACTTCATTGGGGCGGAACATTAAGAATTACTCTTTCTTTTCTTATCATCTGAATGAAGCGTTGCACCTTTCCTTGCGCGAAAAGGATAAAGCAATTGAATGTATGTACAATATTGAGAAGGAACTGCAACATGCAATAGACTGTCATAGCA